>OMLO01004215.1_pt1 | contig 11979 bp, 8 predicted proteins | sample 1674811 | NCBI WGS metagenome assembly OMLO01 (sample SAMN06265003, study PRJEB25207) | coral metagenome | isolation source: Coral host | place: Mexico:La Bocana,Puerto Morelos, Mexico | collected 2008-11-13
TTACATTTTCAACTTAGTTGATATAACCAAATTACCTTGTTAACCCCACCGACGCAGCACCACAGTTTCTTTAGAAATTTTCACCCATTACTAATAAAAACAACAGCTGTACAATTTATTTACAACTTCACAACATTAATTGAGCATTCACAGAAGAATAGTGTAATTCGTCTCATTCTCTTAATTCATGAGCAAGTTTTACAAACGTGAAGAAAAGACATATGGATGATCAAAAAGAATGGAGAATGATTGAATTAAAGTGATTACAGCTTGGAAGTCATTTATCTTTGATCGCTCTAAGCACTTCGAGACGGTGTAGTTCCTGCTACACGCAAGTAAGGCATTAACAATGGAATTGTATTTTTTAATACGTAGTTCGACTGATGTCAAAGATTACTGCTTTTCAAAGAACGCTTTTAATCTTTAGCTGAAGCTCTGGAAGGCAAACTCCAAATTTATCCCCGTCAAACGGGAGGAACAAACTGATGACACTATCTTTCACCAAGCTCGATATGTCTGTGCTTTATTTCAAGTTCCTCCTGGAGATTTCCTCCTCGACTCTGACGAAGAATGGCGAAATCTCTCTCGAACACTACTTTTGAATCTTTCGGTTTTCCAGAGCATGATTCCGTTATTGTTGACGCTACAGTCCAAATCTGTAGGGGGTGCGGCGCGGAGTTGCAGGGGCTTTACGTCCTGGTGTGGCGATTTGAGATCTGGGATGCAAAGCGAAAGCAATAGTTTAGTTAAGACTCGAAATTGAGGCTGTATAGTTTCTTTACGCCACGCCAAAATTTTCTTGTGTTCTGCATGTTTTCCGATCAGTTATCAAATTATCATTACTTGCTAGTGGAATTTGTGACAAAAAGGTAAGGAGAATCGAAGATTTCATTATGGCGCTAACGGCCATCATATACTGACCGGACGGATGGAGTTTCTTTGGATAGCTTTTCTTCTTCCCTCGCTTTCATCTGCGCACTAGCGGCCGCCATTTCCTCCTCCATCGCCGATAGATCTTCTCGAGCACGCCTTCTTTTCTCCTAGCGAACAAGCAAAGCGCCAGAATTGATACAGAACCCTGTATAGCATTGGTCTGCCCACAGCTCCTTAACGTTGCCACTAATTTGAATCAAGGATGTTAACAGGCATGCCAAATCAAATTTTTGACACCAGAGAGCTGTACGCTATACCAGTCATCATTATCTCATCATTAAATTTAGTAACCCTTGAATTGACAGAGTGGCATTGCTGCTGATTTCGTCGAGTTTATATTAAAATAATTAAAGAAAAACTGGAAAAAGGCAGATGAATTTATGCAAGACGTAAAGTGTACATTTGCCTGAATCAACATCAGATTGTCAAATTATTTGATTCCATATTATGAGCAAGGTACATAACCTTCAATTCCGTATGTCAACGTAATTTATCAAAAGTCTTCCCGAGAAACGCCTGAGATAGGCTGCTAACATTTGAAGCTAAACAAAAGAACTTACTAGTCTGGTTTTCGTTGATTCTTTCACAGTGTAAAACATAGGTCCAAGCTCCGCTAACCAGTTACCGTCCACCGCAGTGACACACTGCATGTATTCCTGTGTCGAGGACATAAAAATACTTTAAACGCAAGCTACAGGTTACTGACACACACAAACGTCCTTTAAGAGTTTTGGAAACAACGTACAGCAGGTTATAAAGAGTCGTTAATGAGAAAATCTAGAGTGTCCACGAGTCTAGCACATCCTAGACTGTATTTAGAGAGTTTAATCAGACAGTATTAATATAAGCTGTCAATTTTGTAGGCGTCTTTCTGATAGATTACTTGACAAAAAAAAACACCTGAGAGGTCATTTCTTCATTCTACAGTGTCTATCATGGCCGTGCAATTCTCATGTCACGATAACGTGATAATTTTACCGCCAGACCGTGACAGGAAACCAATAACAAGGACTTGCCAAATTATAGGTAGGCTGTCCAATCTAAAATAACAAGGCTAGTACTTTTTTTTTCATCTCGTTAGAAACAGCGCAGTATTACTTCACAATGTCACATACAGGTATCATTAGGCCAAACAGCATGTTCTTTATACCTTGGACGTCATGACCAATTCATGGTAGACAATATAGTCCGGTGTGTAACCCATACCAAATAGTGCACTGGTGGGGTGAAGATGACACGGCATCCCTGTTCTCATGTTGACGTATTCTCCGATACCCTGCGGGACAATGAATTAGAATAGCCAGTGTAAAACCAAGTACAAGTGTTACGTTGGTCAAAACGGAGTACTTTAACATGACAAGATCAAGCTGCCCTAGAGGAAAGCCTCCTAGATGGATATACCTCCCGACTATAAGCCACTCCCACCCACCATGCACTGACTTAATACAGTGGACCTTATTCCCGACGTAAGTCATTACAACATGTTTTGTGACTGTTGATGATAACTTGACAGGCGGAAAGGGGAAGTTTCGAACAACTCGGAAAGACGAGGCTAAGATAACGTCTAGTTCAGGCATTAAATTTCCCGGCACCCATTCATACACCTGGGTGGAGAGAGGTACTATGAGAGTTATCTGTAATGCAATTAACCCGTTCAGGGCATAACCCAGACCCGAGTCCAGCGCCCTAACTATTAGCCTTCCTAGAGGAAAATTATTTAGTGTTGAATCAAGAGAGACATTTTTAACTCGCAGTGGCTCACGTATGGCGATTCTCTCACCTTCAATCTGGCAGCCTGATGAAAGTACGAAGAGCAGATACATTTTCTAATGACATCCCAATCATTTCCACAGGACTTTAGCGGCATCTTCTGCTGTATCATGATATCTTTTAGCTGTCCACGCACTTCTCGAACCTGAGCAGGATTCAATCAGTTTAAAATCTTTGTAAAGGCTTTTATTGGGATCTCTTTTTATTTCCTACTGAATACTCAATGCAACAACCGTGATTGCGCAAAGTCTCTTGCCCTTTCTAGCAATAAAATAAATGATAAAATGATAAATTACTTTATTATTTTATTACTCTATTACTTTTATTACTTTAATAAGTAAAAATCTGATTGGCTCTCAGCGGTGCGATTTATTTATCTTTTTCTCAGCCAATGAGAATAAGACAGAATAAAACAACCAATCACATGACGTTGACATGACGCTGACATGTTTTCAAAATGACATGTAAACGCATTTCTGGTTTCGCTTTTTGATAAACCGGCTACTGGCTCAATATATACATGACCAAAACCTTGTAGTTTGTATGTAGGCTATTAAATTGTGCGATTTTAATATGGATGCAATAAAGTGGCAATCGAGCTTCGGGTCGTGCAATTTTGGTCTGAAATTATACGCGTAATTTCAAAATCAAACGCGCGCGCAGCGCGAGTTTGATTTGAAATCACAAGTGTGATTTCAGACCAAAATTGCACGACCCGAAGCTCGATTGTCACTTTATTGCATTCATTTGATTGATTTTGATCCATTTGATTGATTTTGAAATTACGCGTATGATTTCAGACCAAAATTGCACGACCCGAAGCTCGATTGCCACTTTATTGCATCCATTTAAAAATCGCACAATTTAACTCAGTTCAATTACCATTATAAATTACTTTTTAAGTGTCGAAGTACTTAGCACTATTGTACTAATTGAGGACACGGAAAAAGGCAGACAAATATTGTATAGTGAACAGAAACTTATTAAAATCCCAGCTGGTGGTGCATTGTAGAAGACAAGAGCTATACACAGATGAACAAAAACAAACTCACTTTTCGCATTGCTTTGATGTGAATAAAGTGCTCGTTACACCACTGGGCTGAGTAGCTGTCAAAAAAGAACATAATGATATTATACTAAAACCTAGAAAAGAAAAGGCAGAAATAATAAGAGCAAAACGACAATGTATGTTTGAGTTTTCCGAACCATAGTTTTTCACGGCCCCCCTACCTTGTCTTACCATTATTGCATTAGAACAACAACGCTTGAATTACTACCAGCCATATAGATATTTACATAGACTTGTTGACGGTCGACTAGTTAAGATTCATCTGAGATCCAAAAAGGAAGGAAAACACAGAAAACCATGACAGAACTTGAAATTAATGTACGTTTAATAGCTTCAAGAAACACGTAGGCTGCTCTAACCAGCAGGCATGCAGTCTTCTCGAACGATCAAGCGCAAAACTAAAACCAATCGAGATCGGTGTTATACACGAAATCTTCGCGTTTCGGCAACGTAATATCTAGACAGCCATGATGATTGAGAAAATCGCTGAATGCTACGAGTGTGGCCTTGATCTCTGAGCTGCAGGAACAGCAAGGAGCCGTGCGAGTATCTTTAAGCATAACAAGGTGCTTTGTATCGTTTCCCTTCATCCTACAAATGAGATAATAAACACACTCACTTGTTACTCTTCCACTGTATGTAAACATTAAGATAAGTCAGGTGATCGCTCTCGGGTACAGCGAATTTCTCTCTGGCCGCGTCACTCTCCTCTTCTCTACCTTTGGGACGGAAAAAGATCGCGGGCACTGATAGCATGGAGACTATGGTCTGTTGAGAGGAAAACATCTTGAACTTTACATATACTCTCACAAGACCGTGTTCGCAAGAAAGGGGTTGAGATAAAACGCAGAAACAAAACAAAGCAAAACCACAAACAAACAAAAAAGACAAACCGAATAGAAGGAGCAAATAAAAATTTAAAATTTGGCAACGACAGCACGATTTGTGTGGCGAGGGAACAAGTGCCGCTAGTAGCAAATCTCAATTCAGGAACTCGCAATTTCTGTGTAATCTAATTCAAGATTATTGTAAGCTCTCTCGGCCGACGGCTCAGTCAAGTCTCCGAGACAAGACTCCGACAGAAAAAGCAGTCAAAAGTGCCTCACTCCTTCCCGAAGTGTAAACGTTGGAATAGATTTTCTTACCAGTGACTCGTCGCTACAGTCCATGTCCACAGCTATAATAACCATTTTGGACAGGGCGGGGTCCAAGGGGAACTCTACCATTTGACGTCCCAGTGGGGTGAGGCTTCCTGTGTTGTCCAATGCACCCAAAATCCACAGCTGGTACATGGAATTCAAAATGTTGTCCTACAAGTAAATACAGTGACGGATTTATTTTTAAGAGCTCCTGCAGACATTGTTCGTTGCGACTTTTTCAAAATCTGTGTGGACACTGTCCGAGAACCGATCCATGCATTCCTTCACAGACGTCGTTGCTCAGTTATGAATGGCTTCCCAACAATCAACAGACGATTTTCCAAGTTACCTTGTGCCTTTGTTTCAAGACGAGTCCTCGGACAAACCCTTTTCATACGAAAATGGCTTTGATTTGCATGAAAATGAGCCTACACATTTCCATATGAATGGTTTCGTAAAGAGACTTTTTTTGACACAGGGGCAAAAGACAACTCGGAAATGACCTGAGAGAAACATTACAACGATGTCTGTGAGGATAGATTATCAGACAGTGAAATGTATCAGACATTTCTTTCGCAATCAAATAAACGTGGGAAGCGAAACATGTACTTGTAAGGGGGCGGATGCTTACTTGAGGCGGTGGATCCATGAAGTGAAACTCCAGCAGATTTTGCACTCCAAGAGACTTGAGAAGAAGGACAACATTGGCCAAGTTTGTCCGTTGAATTTCTGGCACCGTGGACACCAGCAATTCATTTTTGTAAGAACTTTCCGTGAAAAGCCGAAAACACTGACTGAAAACAAGATACACAAGACCAAGTATGTTATTAAAATTGATGCATTGGAAAAGGGGAACTAACACCACGTTATTCATTCATTTCTGTAGCATGAAGCAACTGGGAGTATTTCTACTCTCCCATGGATGGGAAGCTGGTTCATCGCAGGGTTACCCCCGGTATTAATTACTTCGCTGGTAACCATTTATACACCTCAATGGAGAGAGGCATTGTGGGAGTAAAGTGTCTTGTCCAAGAAGACAATAAATTGCACGGCCAGGGCTCGACCGCGGACCGGATAGTGACGATCAACTGCACCATTCTGTTATTGTCACCAATAACATATACAACACCAGAGTTTCAAATTAACAAGGCCGGCATTGTATGAAAATTTGTATGAAAATTTTTAAGATAAATAAATGCAATCTGGTTTCAGTAGCACAGTAGGTACAAAATTGTTCATTACATTTTTTTTTTTTTGTTTTTTTCCATTACATTTCTCCTAAATCAACGTGAACTCAGAAAATGCTGTCTTTGTCTTGTACTTACCCAGGTCCCGTCCTGCCTGCTCGACCAGATCTCTGATTCGCATTGGCCTAAAATACAAACGTAAAACTCAATGCGCCTGGTTCAGATTCACTTTCAGAAGTAGGTAATAATTGATAGTCTATTTTAGTCTTTCGTAGAGTGCTGCAGCTAGTCTCAGTAAAAAAAAACACAAAAACACCCACGGCGACAAACGCTTTTCAACAAAGGAATAATCAAGGGTATTCGTGATTTGTGAAATACCTGGCTGATGGGATACACTTGTAAAGCGTCCATACCAATCTTGGGATTATACACCTTTAGCTTGCAGTACCCAGAATCCACCACGAACATGATTCCGTCAACTGAAAAATTACAAAAACAAGCAGTCGTGTCAGAATGGTATTCACTTGAGAACTGAAGATAACTCGCCTTTCGTTTTGAGCTACAACGCTACCGATTAGCTCCCCAAATCCTTCAAATCAAATAAAAATTATACAGGTAGAGTATACTATGTAGACCTGTTAGTGAAGTTTCTGCGATATTTGTTGCCACTATGCATTTCCTAACTCCGTCTGGCGCCTTTTGAAATATCTTAGCCTGCAAGTCTGACGGCAGCTGTGAGTAGATTGGCAGCACTGCTAAAGGAGGTGTTTCGTCGATTTCGTCCAGGCGCTCTGTAAAAAACAAACACTGCAAATGTCACTTGAAGAAAGAATTACAGCTATGTTTTGAGTTTGTTAAGTATTGGTCACAGTGTGTCACTGTCTAGAAACAAACAAACAAACACGATCCAACCAATCAGAACGACGATGCCCTCCTTTCAGTCAACCACGTAAAAATCCCAATTAAATCAATCTTGATTGGCTTACGTGAATTTTTCCCGCGTTTTTCGCCGGTAACACGTTTTGCTCTCATTTTGCTGCCGTTACCCCCATAATGACTTGTATCAACCAATTCCTGCGCATGCTACGCTGCGCACACCGTGCTACCTGGTGACATGAATGTTATGACGTTCCTTGTGGTACTGTTTTTTCAATGCCGCACAAGTTAGTAAACTGAGTTTACGTCTGCATTTGCACACAGAAGACTGGCTATTTCGACATTCTGCAAAGATGGATTCACAACTGTCGTGTCACTCTTCGCTTGCGCCTGCGGAAAACTATGGCCCACATTAAACATTTTTCCGCAGCCGCAAGCCGTCGATCCATCTGCTCATTTTATTTTAGCGCAAACACAGAAGTAATTGAAAGGTGTTTACTAACCTGTAATGAGATCACAAGTGACTTCAATATCCTCCTGACCAGGCATGAAGATCAAAATATCACCTAGAACGCAACAAAATGTGTGTGAGTGCAAGTACATCATTAAGGCGGCAATATTTATTTCAGGACACACCATTTTGAAGTGCCATTTCCAACGTGCATTACACTTGCAGTACGTGCATACCTTTGGCGGGAGTGAGATGGATTTGTAACGCTTGTTTTACAGCGCCATCAACGTAATCTTCAACCACGTTCTTGCTGAAGAGGATATCCACGGGAAAGGTACGGCCGGGAATCTGAAATTAAAACGAAACGTTTTCTTTCATTAAATAACTACTTTTGCTTCGTCAAGGCAGGAAAAGCACCATTTTTAGCTCACAGAGTGCATAAAAGTAGGCGGAGCTCGTAATTACAACCAAGGTTGTGCGACAATTTATGAGTGCTACCTCTTGGTTTTGAATAGAAGACAGGAATCGAAAACATTACGAGTTCTTCCACGAATATCAAAATTTTGCCAACACCGAAAGCATTTCTGTCACTAGTAAGATGGCTAGTTTAGCTTCAGCAGGACAAGTACTGATCAAGGAGAGATACTACATTGTAGATAAACCAGAGCGACGCTTACCTGAAATGTTGGGACATTGCCAAAAAAGTCGGCAAATTTTTTAGCATCCATAGTTGCGGACGTCACAATGAGTTTCATATCTCTTCGACGAGAAATCACCTACGTGTGTAAGACAAACTGCTGGTCACTTATTGTATTAAAATTGCGGAACAGGTGCAAGTGACATATTAAACCAGCATTCGAGGTGCGAGAAAGAAAACAAATAGAAGAATAGAACACGGAACTGCGCAGGTAGAGAAAAACAACTATTTTTCTGAGCAAGGAAGCTATGCCATTTATGACATAAACATACTTACATGTAGATCACATGATACCGAGCAAAAACGTCTATAACTACTTGAAAATGGCAAGATAGCACTATTAGAAGAAGGATGACTAACAAAGGCAAGGAAGAAACTAAATAGTTTAAGCTTATCTTATGGATAAATGAAAAAAACGCAAATTTCTTTCAATTTAAACTCATTATAATTTGTTGTCAGTAAAGGAACTTATTATAACTAATTAAAAGTAAATCGCTTTTAACCAATTTGTAAGAGTTCAAACAATGAAAGTTTGAAAAATTTGTATAACGTAAATTGAAAACATCCTGCTACTCTATAACGTTAGGTTAAAGTTGTAGGCAATTCTCGGTGAAAGTCCTTGTTTGGCTCAAAGTTATTTTTTTTGGATGAGGCAGGCATTTTTCTGTGGACATCTCACCTCTCTCAAAAGACCAAACAACACATCTGTATTTAGCGATCTCTCGTGAGCCTCGTCCATTATAATGACACTGTAATGATCGAGATCAGATTCACGGAGCGACTCTCTCAGTAGAATACCATCTGTCATGTACTTGATAATAGTATTCTGAAAATAACATGGGCGTATACGGTCATCAGTATTACTATTCAGGTATTTCCATTACTTACAAAAACACGAAATAGTTATTCGCCCAGAATGACAATACATGTACATCCATACATTTACTTCTTTGAAACCTCCCTCCAAAGGTAAAGTGTGCGCTTAAGCCAAGTGGGCCAACAGGCCGTCGCTTTTCTCCGACTTAAGTATCTTAAAATGACTAGGAGTATTTCGATTTGACCCTGGATGGGATGATAGTCCATCCTGGTGTTACATGTACAAAGTACCTCCAGTATTAAATTCACCGGCACCAATTTAGAGGCTTAATTATTCCACTATTACGCCATTTTACCATGATATTAGGCCAAAAGAAGGCACAGAATAAGAGCCCGTATTGTACAGTAAAGTCGTATTTTGTTTTTGACATTCGCTTGCGCCTTACCCTATATGAGATCGGTACGAATTTTGGATGATGTACAAGTACTGTATTTCAAAAACTACAATCCCCAATAGTAAAAAAAATGACATAACACTTCATTGCTCGTCGCTTCGGGGCTCGGAAAATATTTCGAAACTCGCAAAATATCTGCACGTATTACACATGTATGTAGACTCATTGAATAAGTGTATTTATACACATTGGTAGAGAGAGCTACTGTAAGAGTTAAGTGTCTTTCCCAATGAGACAACGTTATGACGTCGGCCAGGGCTCGAACTCAGACTTCTATCCATTCATCATCAGTCTTCATCGCGCCATCGGGACGCATAAGTACTTCTAGCCTTTAGTCTAGTTTAGACAAGCTTAACCACATAAAGGAGAAAAAAGAAAGTTTCTTACCTCCGAAGTGACATCTTCAAATCGAATGGCATACCCAACTTCTTCACCAAGTTTGCAGCCAAACTCCTCGCTGACACGCTTTGCAACGGACATGGCTGCCACTCGACGAGGCTGCGTGCATCCAATCATACCATAGTTTGTGTATCCATCTTCGTGCATATACTGCAAGGTCAGAGAAGGAGTAACAACTGGATCCCGCTAATTTGAAGTCAGTTTTCTCAAATTCCCTGTTATTTCGCACTCAAAGTCATTTCCCTTTGCTTTTACTAGCGGGAGTAGCGGCTATTTCGAACTTCCGCTGTTTCAAAGCTTCCCCCGAGAGTTCGATATAGCCGGGTTCAACTGGGCTATTTAAATACATCAAATAAACAGCAGCAACAACAAATTTCATATATACCGACCAGAGAACGCCAATTGTTCCCGCGGGCCGGAAAATTCAGTACATATCTCAATTTCAAGGTGGAATTGCTTCTGTTAAAGTCCACTTCAGCGGAAGAGTACTTTGTTCATTGAGTTCGAGTACAGGACTGATTTATGTAGAGAAAGCTACTGACTTCCCTGCATACGAAGACAATAAAATTTAATTTTGAGTTGACACACGAGTGGAACTCAAAAGAGAGTTCACTCTTACCTGAGTAAGTTGTGTTGTTTTTCCAGACCCTGTCTCACCAATGACAATGACAACCTGGTTATCTCTTACAATGTTCAGCAGCTGAGAAGAAAGGGCAGGTAGAGTTTTCAGTTTTTAACACGATGGTCACAACACAATTAAAGGTGTTCGCCCGTAAACTTACAGATGAAGCACAGGAATATTTGTCTCTTTTCAACTCTCAACAGCTAGGAATCCAGTTTTGAAACGTCGGATAAAATCGCAAGAAACTCAAATTACATTAAAAAGCACTGTCTATCGCATCGACTGAGTGTCTAACCTCCTCTCTGATGGCAAATATGGGTAGAAACTGCTTCTGTTCTCTGAGTGACTTCTTACTAGCAAACTCGCTGCTGGCTTCACTCTTGTCCTTCATGTGTTCAGCAAACTTTTGATTATCTTTGTAATCGTCTTCACCTCCTTTGGTGTCCTTGAACAACAATCACATTTAATGTGAGCTGCAATTAACCATTTCTCCCTAAAAAAGGCCAATAGCTAATTTCTCCGCATAATATCCAAGAGATTGCCAGGCGGTGAGCTGATGAGAATTCGAACCTTGAGGCAAAGTTTAGCCTTTCAGTTGTATCTAGATATGTCAAACTTTTATTAAAACAAAAAAATGCAATTTGGCTTTTTCTGATTACTGTAAGTCCCTTCAACGTCAATTCTGTTAGTCACAGCTACATGTATATTTCTGAGTGATGTGACGGAGCTCTCAAACAGCCCAACTGTTTACACATTCTAAAAAAAAGTCCTGATATGTCGTGCGAATTTATTATAATTTGCTTTGTTAGACGTTTTTTGACTTCAGAGACGCATTTCTTCACTCTGCTTAAAGATTTTCCTTGCTTTTGTGTGAATGATAATCACATTATGATAATGGAGGATTGACCACCTGATATTTCAGAAAAACTTTCTTCTGTTGAGTTTTAAGGACTTAAGAGACGGTTTGTGACTGGCACTACTCCACAATACTGATACACTGTATCTTGATATTGCTACGATGTTCGAAATCAATTAACAAATTGACGTCAGAGTTTAATAAATTGCGTTAAAACATTATTAAAATGGCTGTGGGACCACGAGCCGCAGGCGAATGGTTCCGCAGCAAACTTTGAGAATGTTATGACGAAATTTATCTTCAATAAGAAGACAGACGCATAAAAACTGATGTAAATTTGTTTTTTACAATAACAAGACCCGAAACAGGTCAATAAATAAAGACGGTTCTTGAAAGGCAAGTCTGACGCTTACAAGTAGCTTATTTGCATAGTGCAGCGTGTGAAAGTCGGAATTTTCAGTTTTATTCGTCTGTACTCTTATTGATGATAAAAATAACTACAGCTCTAAATTTGCGGTTTAGACTACTTTTTAACAAGCTGGGAAACTTCAATTATTGAGCCAGAGTTGCAACATAGCGACATAGCGGTAGTATTGTGTTAGAGTCCTACATGTACCGCTTAGTCTCGAGCATATGGCAGTTGATATGGACCAGAAGTCTACATGCAAATACGGGCAAGTGAAGACTTTGAAGGCTGTAGTTTCAAGCA
>OMLO01004216.1_pt1 | contig 11977 bp, 8 predicted proteins | sample 1674811 | NCBI WGS metagenome assembly OMLO01 (sample SAMN06265003, study PRJEB25207) | coral metagenome | isolation source: Coral host | place: Mexico:La Bocana,Puerto Morelos, Mexico | collected 2008-11-13
CCTCAGCGGGGAGGGGAGGAGTCTCGCATTTAAAATGGCGGGGCGGTCGTCGTACCTTTTAGGGGCTGAAACAGCGGTTTTGCCCTCTTAGGGTGTTCAGCGTCAAAAGCTCCACAGCGAGAGTAAATCTTTCAAGTCAAGAGGCTATTTTCAAGTCCCCGACAGGACTTTCCTAAAAACCGGGCGAGCGCTCTATCCACTGAGCTACGAGAACTCGTGGAGGGCTAGGCTATTTGACTGAACTCACGCATTTTCATGTTTGAACATTTTGTAAATGGTTTCTCACATGCTTCGTGTCGTTTGCACGTTTTCTGCACATGAATATTGAGAGGTCAATTAAATCGAATTTTCATGTTTTTTTTTGTCTAATATTGAAATCACTTCTTGTGTATATACTAAAACAATTATTATCGGTGAAAAGCGGCAGAATCTACACCTTGATCTCAAAGAATGATTGTTAATTTAATCAATCTGGTATAGTACTTGTAATTTAATTTTATATTCAAGTTCGCAAAATTGTAGATGTAGTTTTATATTTAATGAATAAAGGCACCACGTGGGAAATATGTGTGACGAAAAGTTCTCCTAATCTTTTCGGAGATCCAATTTGTGGTTTGTTTTGTCAAAAAGTACCGATGAAATATAAAAAAAAGGGAAAGAATCTTGGGGCTACATCTATGCCATATGACTTCAACATTTCCGTCCTTCTCCTCGGCTCACTTAACTTTGCTTGAAACTTGCCTAGAGAATTTATTTAGTCAAAATACAGAGTAGGCTGATTCCAGAGGTTTAACAAAGAACGTTTCCACCACTAGAAGCGATTTTCGTTCAAAAACTGGGTTCCACGCAAGCTCGAATGTCCGTGTGGGTTTGTCCTTTACTGAAACCATCTGATCACTAAATGTGGGCGATCTATCTACGCGTTCAGGAGCACATTGGCTCCAGAGTCGGCCTCATACTCATATAGGAAAGTAAAGGAAACCCATGAATTGATTTTCTTGTAGTTATCATGCATGGCTACCGGTATTGCTCGTGGGCTTGTACGCACGACGACAGTAGGCAGCTTAAGCAAACCACGACGACGACGGTACCAAGAACGGCATAAAGCAAAAGGTTTAATTAGCAAAACAATAACTGTGCACGTGCATTATAAACTTTTGTACATTTCTTTGCTATCCTCTGCAAAACAGCAACGTGAAATGACCAAGTTCTGAGTCATCTACGGAACGGGACGACAACGGCTAATTTTTTCGTATTTCAATCTGGAATTGAACGCCTCGTTGCATAGCCATTGGTGTACCGAGCAGATCTAAACAATCGCAAATTTTGCTTGTAAAATATAAATCATTTTTTACTAGGCTTCGTCCTCGGCGTCGTCGTCATCGTCGTTTCTTCAGCTCCCTTACGACGACGGCGCAAAGACATCTTCAAAGACTGATAAAAAAAGCAGTCTGTGTTAGTCATTTAATATTCATTAACGTGTGTCTGTATTACAACAGAGCTGGGCATTTCTTCAACATATCTGATATTGTTTTTAGTGACATGTTGGGTAGCTGGTGACTGATTAAAGCTGTAACAGCAGCCCGCTGGGCAAGAAAATCAACTATGTTACACCCCTGGAGCGTAAAACAATAGTCGTTTTGCAAACAAGTTAGAGAACTTTCCTTCGGATGCAAATGCACTTTTGGTTTTGTTAAAAGCATAATTCCTTTCTCAGAGGGAGAGCCGTGTGGGAAGTTACAGATTATCACCCACGAATATACACCTTAACTTTGCTAATGACCCAGTCGTCTTCAGCGAGAAAACAAATGGTTGCTTTAAGTTACCCTTTTGACTTCCGTCGAATTCACGGCAGCTCTCTAGATAAAATCAAGAGTTCTTAAGGTGGGTATCTGCTCAACATTTACCACTAAATAAAGTAATTGTGACATTATTTGGACAATGTTGCAAAAAAGCGAAAATGGATGAGGTGCCATTTTCCGCTTTGAACTCCAAATATATTTTACAAGAATATCGAGGATCAAATTTGCCAAATTTTAAGAAAATTTTAAGAATAAAACCGAGGCTTAGACTTTTGTGTTGAAAATTTGTAATATGCACGATTGAATGATATGTTTTTAACTATACCGTATAAAATTCTTTCTTTCTCTAAGCGGCAAAACCAGCCAAAGCAACAAAAACAGTGCGTGGCGTATATTCGATACTAAAAACATTTCAGCAAAAAGTGACGTGCCCCATATCGACTAAGCTTCATAGCCTGCAGTCTGGCTCCATAAATTATTTCAATGCCGTGAAAGTCAATTAAATGGAAATGTCACAATATCTAAGAATTCTGCAAGAATATTTTCAGCTTAAAGTCGGCAGAAAAAAATGAAACTAACATTCGGCCGGCCTTGGCCAAAAAAACAAAAATATGTTACAAGGATCAATAAAATTGCACCCGCTACATACCACGATGACCTAAATATCATTTTCATGACGAAAACCTATCATTTATAGCTCACACTCATACTAAAACGATCCTTTTCTTCGCTTGTTAACCCAAAATATATGTCATGCCCATTCCAAGAAGTCTTGCGGAAACCCTACGGTAGCCCGGTTCAGGGTCCGTGAAAAACTGAGACAAACAGGAACTTTGGAAGTAGCTCGATTATATACATGTATAATTAACGGTAACAAATAATCGACTATCGGCTGGGTTTCATTTAAAAAGTAGCTCCCAAAACCTCGTGGCAACTAAGAACTTTTTTCTTACCTAGTGGGACTAAAATACCTTCTCTCTTTATGCTCGTGAGAAGCGAAATGGAACTTCTGCTCGTAAACGCTCGATTGTTTGATTAGCCGCCTGATATTGCTGTACGCTAATTTAACTAAACAAAAAATAATTTTCAATGTCAAAGTACCTTGATTTGAATGTCGATAGACAGGTTATTAAGTTAGAGTTTCCATCAAACTCGTTATAAAGCATTTTGTTTATCTGATGCTGGGTTACAATTTGCGAAACATCATACACGCGGTTTATAGCGCAGTCTTGACTAAATTCACTCTGGTTCAATTCTTAATTCGGTTTGTTTTTTCCTCAGAACTTCGTAAAACCTAACAAATAAACGGTGGCAAAATCGAATTTCAAGTCAAATAGCTAAAAATGTTGATTGCGTTTTAATGTTTCCCGCGATAGAGCATCGAATACAAAACAAATGCTGACGTAATTGTATAAAGCGCCCACGCACCTGATAGGAAATCGAGTGGTCGCGAGCAGAGGTTTCTTCTTGTCTCTCGAGCAGAATGAGAAGAGAATCTTTATCTTGCAGGGAGCACCTATCTCGGGTAAATCGCTTCCTGTCGTTTTTAACTACAACGATGATACCGCGACATTCACATTCTTTTTTTTTCAAAAACTAATATTAATATATTTATTCAAAATCACTTTTACTTTGCAGGGGCAAATTACTTCTTGCACATTCAGTTGCCATGAATACAGAAGGGACGTTAGGCCATGATATGTCAAATAAGACATGTGCTACATGTCACGAAAATGTGACGCCGGGTAAATTGTCATATTCTTCCAAATGGAAAAGCTTTGCCTCCAGTACCACTCTTCACGGACTACGATACGTAGCAGGGAGCAGCCATTCCATCACGAAGCGATTAATTTGGTTAATATTTCTTGGCATCGCTACCAGCACCTTCCTGTACTATTTGTACGTAAGTCTGAATAAATATTTCTCGCGGCCAATTAAAACGGTAATTTCACAAGAAACGTCAACGGATGGCTTGACTTTCCCTGCCGTGACAATCTGTAATTTAAACAGGTTTATGAAATCTAAGATCGACATGGTAGATGAAGACGAAAACTTTGTAAAAATGGGATTGAATATAAGTGGCTGCAGTGAGATAAGCGAAGTTCGTGGGAATCTCACTTGTGGTCAGGCATTCCTATGTGCTTATATCTGGTATGGGACAGCTCTGGTCCAAGGATGTAATGAGACCACTCAACAAAACATAATCAAGGCACTAAACCGTTCATCAGTTCGCCTCTATAATGAGGAAGAGTTTCTCACAAAATATGGGCACGAAATGGCTAGCATGTTCATTCTTTACTGCCGTTTCATGAAAGACATAGATTGCTCTGATAAAGACTTTGTAACAGAGCTAACGCAAGATGGGATTTGCTTCACATTCAACTCCGGTCGTAACGGCAGTGTGCTTAGCACAGTGTTTGAAGGCCCAGATCTCGGACTAAGCATTCTTCTTGATGTTCAAACTAATGAGAGCACTATCGGACAATTTTCAAACGGACTGAAAGTAATTGTCCACAACCAAAATACATTTGTAAACCTTCACTCTGGATTCAACATCCTTCCTGGTACGCATGCGTCAGTTGCAGTCAAGTTGAGAAAGGTGAGTATTGTTGACAACGTATTCAACAGAGATCATAAAAGAATAAATAAATAGTACTTAATTTATAATGATAAAAATAAATTAAAAATAATAAAAATAATTAATAATGTATAATAATAATAAATAAGAATAAATGTTTCCTGTCAAATCTAGCACATTAGACTTCCAGCGCCATATAAGACAAAATGCCAACAAGAGAAATTGCCAGGAATTGGTTCGTACACAAAGGACGGTTGCCTTTACCAACGAGAAGCAAATTTGACCCTAGAAAAATGTGGCTGTCGCATGGTTGGATCCCCAGGTTAGATCATCTTTATTATTATTATTTTATATACAAATTTAGACCGAGATATCTTCTTTCATGGAGCTGTAGCGTTGTTCAAACAATTAAAACTGCTTGTCAGGCCTTTGATAACATTTTAATAGCTCTTAAGAAAGCTATTTTGTAATAGCAAAATATCTGTATCAATGATAAAAAAGTTATAATGTGATCCAGAAAATTTTATTGAAATTTGCACATTTTTTAGAGCATTTGTGATATAATAAATTCGTGGTCTATGCATGAAAAAACTCACAAATTTACACATGTATTGTTCGTAGTGTATATCCTTAACAGCATTCGCATTCATACGATTACGTCTAAGAAATAGAAAACATATACCGCACGGTGTTTCTATCGAGTTTATTTTAGCATAAATCTACTAGCGTTCTATCATTCGTTCTCTGATTGGCTACGCTACTCAATATAGTGAGTATTCCTTGTTAACAAAATGACGGCTGCTTCTTGGCGCTTTCGAAGTGTCTGTGAAAAAGATCTAGATAAAGTTCTGAAAGAGCTTTATACTAAAATCTCGATTTCCATGCATGATAGTTGACTAGGGCGTACTCGGGGCGCGCCGGCTCGTCAACTATCACGCGATAGAAATCTCGAGCTCGTATAAGCTAACTGCTTAATAGAAACACGATTATTAACCGCTTAGGGCTGTATTCTAAATGCAAATGTCACCATAAAAGAATACTTAGCACGGTTTTTCGTCGCTCCTTGGGTTTTATCATTTTATGCTTTTCCATGCATAGACTCAATAACTGAATTAAGATTATACTCGCGTGAAGTAGACGGTCATTTGTTTGTTTCCTACTAGCAGAACCAAAGACAGTACCTCTGTGTTCTATTCAAGACACTGGATGTGTTGAGAACTCTCAAAGTAAGAAAATAATGAACTTTATTTATACCGAGATAAGACGGGGAGGAGGTTAACCCTTGGAATTTGATCATATCTACTAGTCTCAATCGATTGTGGTTGCCTATCCTAAATTTCACAAGTTCTTTTCTTTCGCTTAGTTTGCTTGTTAGGCGTAAATAAGAGGAGGGTGTATAGTCGTTCTTAAAAGTGTTGAAAAATTCGAATTTAATAAAGTTTTGCATGGTATTTTGCCAGTATAAAATATACTTCCACTGCATTTTAGCGTTAGTTAAGTTACTAGGATCAAAACAAGGGACATTTTAATATTCAGACATACTTATTATGTGAGAATATCAACTATTTCATTTGCCAGCGTGTGAAGATCTTACAACATGAGAAATATCTTTTTAACAATATAGCAATTATCCTTACTCTAAAGATATGAGGAGTAATTCGTGATTTTCTGATTGATAGCTATAACAATAGGAAACCTACCAAGTTCAGTTATACATGCTAACTTGATTGGACGCCTTATTGCTTACTTCTAAATAACGTTTACAGAACTGGCGTTTTTTCGATCTGGGAACTGTCCCAAGACTTGAGATCAGATTTTGCATATGCACGCCATACATCACTGTTATATGTCAAAACTGGGCAGATCATTGCGTCGAAAATTTAATTCCTTAGGAAAGGAGCCGGGTAGTTTACTGAAATTCGTGTGACTGAAAAGGGCATGAAGGGCCTTTTCTTTCAATTTATCAAGTGCCAATGAAAAGTTACCCGTCGAACAATTGAGTGTTCCTAAAAAAATATAATTTTGAAAAATTACAATAGGCTCATTGTCGATATGAAAATTAGACTCGATACATTTCTTAGCACGCTTTTGAAAGATTATAACTTTAATTTGTTTTTTTGGATTGATGCTTAACATCCATATACTGCAATAGGATGATAGAGTGTTTAAGTGCAGTCCTATTCTTGATTTTGACAATATGACTAAGTCGTCTGCTTATAAAAGTGAATTTAATTTTGAGCCTTTGGTAAGACGAAGGGTCAGATAGACTTTTTTCAAAAGAGAATGGTATGTCATCAATAAAGAGGTTGAACAGTAACGGGCTCAGAATACAACCTTCGCCTACTCCTTCTACCAGAGTTCTCAATGTAAAAACATGGTGTGCTGTTCGATTCAGTTTCGGGTGGAAAACCAATCTGCGAATTGTGTAGAATGCTAAGAAAGTTGACATGCTCACGCAGTCGTTGATTTAAAATAACTTTCCCAAAGCAACTTGAGACACATTCCTCGGTAGTTTGATGGTTCATTTCCGCTTCCTCCTGATTTACATATTGGTGTAATAAGACCGCGACACCATTAGTATTAGGCATAAAATGTGAAGTAAGATTTGAGTTAAAGAGTTTAAGCTACGCGGGCATCATTTCTTGAAGACTAGAAGAATATAAAGACCTCACGCGTATATATTTTTCGGAGAGAGGGTGTACTCACGAATTGTGTGTCTTGCATTTATTTCTTAGGTACATTTAACATAACGTCGAGCTCCTGCGGAAACGCATGCTTAGAACTGGAGTATGAATCACGTGTTTCGTATTCCAAATTTCCCGATAGCTCGATCATTGAAGTTTTGCATCATTTCTTTGGATATAAAGAAACTGACAGTTACATGAAGTAAGTTGTAAGTTGGCTCATTAAGGTTAATTAATTAATCTAAGTTGTTATTCTTTTATTCACCTGCTATAGGGTGGTTTTCAATTGAGTTGCGAAAGTAATCAGGCAATAAAATTTGCTTTTGGTTGTGGTTTTGGTATTACCACGGTTTAAGAATAGCTGAGTAGTCCAATTCTAAGTTAGTAGTTTTGTTTTGGTTTATTTTACGCCACTCAATTAAACTAATTAATAATACAATATAATGTTTAGCTATAAGGAATGAGTTTACCTTGGATAACATATTTCTTTTTTAAAGAGAAAAATACTGGTTTTCATTTTGTAGAGAGAACTACGTTTTTCTTCAAGTCGGATTTCAACATTTGGCCTACGAAATTCGGGAAGATGTCCCTGGTTATGAAGCGGAGAGCCTCTTTGGTAAGGAAAGCATACTTGAGGAGACAAACAGAGGAGAATGTTACGTTTATCATGTGATTGCACTGCCCAAGTTGTTTTTAAACACAAATCAAACTGACTGACTTGCGTTTTTAATTTCTCTGACGAAGTGTGAACGGAAAACATCTGATCCTTTTAAGAGTGAAAACACTGTTTTCATATTTTCCCGGCATAGTATGGACGGGTCGTAAGTATGCTGAAATTTTTTAAAACTTATCAAGTTCTCTCTCGTGTTACGTTTTCAGGTGAGTTTGGTGGTAACATGGGCTTGTTTCTTGGATGTAGTATTCTGACGCTCTGTGAGTTCATCGACTTTCTTTGGGAAGTTGTAATGTACAGAATAAGGAAACACTCCGTTGATATAACACAGAAGGCCGGCCGAAACACTGAAGACTATCAGTCCTGATGTCAACTTAAATAGATTTTGTTTAACTAGCGTCCGTGTAGTTTGATGCTGGAATCGTTTTTTCTGCAAGATCCATGGATTTTTAAAAAAGAACTCCATCATAAATTCTCTGATACAATACATTATCTATTCTGTGATAGATAGGGCGTAGCGTAGCAGTGTGCCCTTGTGAACAAAATGACGGTCGGCTCTTAGAAGACGATTAAGATAAAGTTTTGAACGAGTAGTAGAGTTACACTAAAACAATTAGATTATTCGCTCTCGATTTCTATGTGTTATAGTTGACTTTGGCTGCACCTTCGTCAGCTATCACACCATAGAAATCTGGAGCTCATAATCTAATTTTAGTAGTAAACAGGTGGACATATTAGTCAACACCCTTTCCCAAGCGCGGTACTCCCCAAAATGTTTGGTGGCGCTGTGCGTCCCGAACCTTTAAACTCTTACCCTGTTTCAAGCCAAAATCCTACAAGGACTGAGGTGACGGCTCAATTTAAAACAGTTTTAACAGTTCAGTTTTCAACAGATTCTACATCTGCCATGGCAGGCTACTCGATCCAGCAACTAGCTAAACTATTTCAAGGAGCATAAGTTTCATACAGTGTAATTTTCAAGTGATTGCAGTTTTGAAGAAAATGATCCAGTACATTTGATCAAAGGTATCCCGAAAATGGAAATTATACGTTAACTAAATGACCACGGAGTGACTCAACACTGTAAATGGAATCAGCTTAGCAATGCTCACAAAATAAGCTTCGAAATAGAATTCTGATTCAAAAGTTGCATTTGTTACGGCAAAGTGTACACTATTTAATAAAAATATGATAGAGCTGTTGCACTCGTGTACTCGGTTAGTAGATTCATTGCTAGAACATTGTTTGCTTTGGATTTTTTTTATAATTTAGCTTTCCTTTTCATAATTGATCGGTGTCGTGTTTGATTTTTGATTAAAACTGTTCCAAAGCCACACATTGGGCAAGTGAATTAATCCCGTACTCTATGTTCAGTGGCAAACAAAGGCTCTTTAGACCACCAACCTGAGAATCAAGCGTGTTTTTAATCTGCGAATGGTTTACAGCATTGAAATTAAAAGAGGTTTTTTGGGGTAGTGATTCTTGGTAAAAAAAAAGCAACAATTTCTTTTGACATTCAAAACAATCCTCCCAATAGCAGCTAAGCACAACAAACGTCCAATTTCGCTTAGTTGAAATTTTCTGCGTTCATACACTCGCTAAAACATTTATTGCGGATAATGGCACCGCAAACGCTCCCCCCACAACGGTCAGTTCTCAGTTACGGGAGAATTTAAACCGAAAAGGAAAGAAGATATTGATGATTTCATGGCTGATTAAAATTAAACCGTTCCAAAGCCACACATTTTGTACGCGAATAAATAACGTAAACTACGCTCAGTGGCAAACAAAGGATGTTTAGACCACCAAGCGGAGAATCAAACGTGTTTTGAATTGTGAATGGCTTTCAGTATTAAAATTTAAATATATTTTTTGTGTAGCGATTCTTGGAAGTAACAACAGCATAAGTGACTACTTAAATCTTTCGTGCAATTTTCTCCTATTAAAAAGCAAGTCGAGATCTTCATCAGTTCTTGACAGATTCTCCGGCTCCAAATACGTAAAGTTTCCAATTCAGAAGGTGAGTTGTTTTTTTGTTGCATTTTCCCAAAATATTTAAAACTACCTGTACCCTTTCAGTAACAGGGAGAAACAAAACGTCTTATTTTGCTTAGTGGTCGATTTTAACTTCACAACGAGCCCCAAAGCTCTTATCATTGTGGACAATAATTCCGCTACCGGATTTCTTTTTCCTTTTCGCCTGTATCTGCCAGTTTTCAGTGACAGGAGAATTGATTTAAACCATAAACGAACAAAATTGTCTAAAACAGCTGAAACCAGGTGTTAATTAACATAGGACCGGAATCAAATTTTGGGTAAAAGCGTTATTTTGAAAGCTCCTGACTCAAGTTCAAATGGATTTCGTTTTACTTAAGTAATGAGGTGGAAAACGTGGTTTTACCAAGTAATTACACCTTATTCACGCAGGTTTTACAATCCAAAATTCAAGTCAGGATCAGGATCAATAACACTGCCTGCATTTATTCAATGGAAACGAATTATTCGCCCGGGAATTTCTGTGTAAAGTGCAACCCGATCCCGATTCACCGACCTCAACCATTCTGAGAAGAGTCGGCTATCTTTACTGACAGGTGAAAATTAGAGCTTCGATTGATGGTGTTTTTTTGTTACCATGATTACACAGGTGAAATCCCTGGACAATAAGTTTACTGAAAACTGGAAGGAGATATCAGGGACAGGAATGTCTTCCAAACCTAATACAAGTAAATGGGAAACGTTTGCCTCCAACACTACTCTTCACGGTCTTAGAAACGTCGCCAATAAGAGCCATTCTATTTTGAGACGAGCTGTTTGGTTAATATTTCTTGGCACCACTACAACGGTATATGTGTATCTTGTATCCATAAGCTTAAGCAAATTCTTCTCGAGGCCAATCAAAACAGTAATTTCACAAGAAACTCCAACTGGAGGCTTAAAGTTCCCTGCGGTAACAATCTGTAACTTAAACAAGTTCATGAGATCTAAGATAAATATAGCAGACGAGGATGAAAATTTTGTAAAAATGGGATTGAACATAAGTGGATGCAGTGAAACACGTAATGTTCGTGGAAATCTCACTTGCGGCCAAGCGCTCTTATGTGCTTATTCACCGTATGGAACAGCCCTAGTTAAAAGCTGTAATGCAACAATGCAGCAAAACATAATTAATGTTCTAAACAGTTCTTCACATCGTGTGTTTAACAAGGAAGAATTTCTCACAAAATATGGCCATGACATAGCAAGCATGACCTTGTCTTTTACGTTTTGCATGTTCAAGAAAACCGCAAGATGCTCTGAGGGAGATTTCGTTCCCAAACTTACACCAGAAGGTATTTGTTTCACCTTTAACTCTGGTAAGAATGGCGGTGTTCCTCGAAGAGCAACATATGAGGGCCCAGAATTTGGGCTCAGCGTTTTTCTCGATGTTCAAACGAACGAGAGTACATTGAGCGAGTTTTCGAGTGGATTGAAAGTGATTGTGCACGATCAAAACACCTTTGTCAACCGGTATAATGGATTCAGCATCGTTCCTGGCACTCACGCGTCGGTTGGAGTCAAATTAAGAAAGGTAAGTTGATGCCAACGTAATTGCCCTTAAGGCAATAAAACATACCCGTGCTGCCGAAGTCTATTTTCAATACAGACGAACCTCCGTAAACGACCAACCAAAATGTCAAGCCCAGGTGGTCGCTCACAGGAGGTAGTCGGTAACGAGTGCTTGAACCATACTGGGTCAAAACTTCGCCTCATTAGCTACAGAATATTGTAACTGCAGATATTTAATCCATACATCAATGCCGAAGTAATACTTTATTTATGCAAAAAGTCGAAAAAGAAATTCGGTACTTCCCATTGAGTGATTTCCGTTTCTTGTACTACCCAAGAATTCGATAATGTCACAACACTTTATTATCCTATTCCTCTATATTATCTGTCAAGTGGTGGCCTACGGGAGTTTACAGTCAAGTGGTGGCTTACGGGAAGTTTCAAATATAGTAATTTGACTTGAGAACTTTGGGTATTTTGGAAAACTAGTTGCTGAGGAGAGGTGATTACTTACGAGAAGTGGTCGCAACCGGAGGTTTCACTGTATTGTGTTGCAATCATTTCAATCACATAAACGTGTACATCATTTACTATATTTTGACTTCAATAAGGAACAGACTAAGACATGTATGTAAATTTAGCCAAGCCTAAAGGCGGAGCTCCTGGTCCAGGTTCGATCCAGGTTGTTCAAAGC
>OMLO01004217.1_pt1 | contig 11977 bp, 10 predicted proteins | sample 1674811 | NCBI WGS metagenome assembly OMLO01 (sample SAMN06265003, study PRJEB25207) | coral metagenome | isolation source: Coral host | place: Mexico:La Bocana,Puerto Morelos, Mexico | collected 2008-11-13
CACAACTTGTGCGAAGAGCATCGCAGTACTAAGTGAATGTTCACTCCGGTGGTGCGTCGTGCCATTTTGGGTCAAGCCCACCGAGAAGCCATCTCACTCCCTCTGACTTTTTCAGCGGGGGGAGTGATGGCTATTCCGGATTGGGCAGTGAAAAAAGATGCCCGTAGGTTAAATCCCAGAGAGCTTTCTGGAAGTTTCCCTCCTGGTGGTGCACAGGTTGTGGCAGGCGCAGCTCCCTCAGAAGCTTCGAGGAGATCTAGAAAGGAGAGATCTGACCGTCACCATCGTGATGAGAGATCTACCCGGCGGAGGCGTCGGAGAGAAGGGTCAAGTCCCGAAGATCCACCCCGGAGTGATGAACACCGGAGGGATGGAGGAACTGGGTTTTCCAGAAGTTTGGCTCCACGTGAGGGTAGACCACGTGAGAAGTCAAGGAACCCTGAGGAGCTTAAACCCTCAGGAGCTGATGCGAAGAGAATCAGATTGGGAAAAACTTCGGGGGTGTTGGCCGCAGGGGCTTGGGCAGCTCGAGAAGAGATCGCCAAGCTCATTGAGGAAGGTCACAGATCTCCGGACATCTTGAGAGCAATCCGAGATGCCAGGGAAGGTAGCCCTGAGTTGGGGCAGCAGCCCAAGCACCTCCCTAGTGACAAAGGGAGAGTTTCCAAGGATTCCAGCGGGACCCCAAGGGAAGGAACCAGGTCCCGGGCCGAAAGCTCGCAGGGCTCTTCCGCAGCTGCGGCCTGGAGTCAGTTGTTCAACTCCCCGGGGATTGGAAGGTTTAGAAAAGCAGCCCTTCCGCCGAAACGGGAGGAGTCTCCTGATAACAAGGCGAGTAGAGGAGATTCAGAATCATCTGGATACCGTCCCTCATCTTCCGAGCCCATGGGAGAAGAAAAGGAGGAGATCTTTTACGAGCCAAAGTTGGCTTCCCTTGGGAATGACTTGGATGGCTTCAGAAAGAAGGCGGCTAGACCCAAACAGGTAGCGCTGCCTGTGAAGGGTGCATCACCACCGAAGCACGTCCCGAAATCTTTTCCAAGGAGATCCAACCCATTGGAACAACAGAAGTTGGATGACTACTTCAGGCGAACTAGGAACGTGTTTGAAGCGATGGTGGTTGGAAATGTCACAATGGACCTCGTCGGTCTGGTAGTGGACGAGAAGAGCGACATTGATGACTATAAGTTCAAGGTGTACACCGAACCCCGCAAAGTTGGGACGGGTTTGAGATATGCCAGGCTCATGGAGAAGTTGGTATCTTTCCATGAAGACCGGTTTGGCGATGCCAAGGATGCCCCCACTGTGGTCTCCAAGGATTGCGTACTCCGTTTCTTGGAGTGGAACATGGAGAATGAATGTGGTTTTAAGACCCCGAAGGCAGTCCTCTATGCGGTGGAGTTCTACTCGATCATCTTTGGGTTTGAAGAACCAGGTTCAAGATGGCCGAGGTGCAAGAAGCTTGCAGATGATTACGCCAGGAAGGCTCCTGAGCGAAATCCGGCCGAGTTCCTGGATGTCATGTTCCTGGACTACCTGGACAAGGCCGTTTTGGATACGGGTAGGAGCCTGGCGGAAAGGGTCACATCAGGTAAGTTGAGGCTTTGTGCACAAGCTTCAATTAGGCATGATGACCTGACGAACACCCCGCTGGGAAGGACGGAGTGGTGCCGGCTTAAAGGGGGCACCAGCGTTTTGGGCCTTAGAGCCAAAGCGCCCTCTGCGAAAACAGGGCCTAGGCCCTGGGTGGCTAGCTACCTGGGAGTCAACCCGGCCAACGATGAATGGCTGAGGATCTTCATGGAAGCAGTTCTGTCAGCCCATGGTCAGTCCTGGAAAGAAAGGAGCTTCTTTGCTCCCGGACGAGGAAATTTCCATGGGCCAACCAGCATGCAGCAGGCCTTTCTTCGGACGTGGCCATCATCAAGAGAATGATGATGAGGGACTTGGAAGCTGAAAAGACGGTTCCTTTGAGCAAGGAAGGTATCGCCAAGTTCCGTTGGCATGGAGCCAAGGCGTCGATGCCCACGTTTATGAGCCACTTCCATATTCGTGGGAAGATCATAAGGTTCCAAGGGGCTTGGGCCAAACAAGCCGATTCCATGCCGGATACTTATCTGCGTGAGGCCCAAGTCATGGTTTTGACAGGGCAGATCCAAACCCTGGAGAAGATCAGAGGAGGCGAAGGTGTCTCGTCCCTGGTTGGGGTGGGGCTGGACCGGCGAGAGCAAACCGCCGAGACAATGGCAGGAGGTGCAGATGAAGGAGGAGTTCCCTCGGCAAAGACTGAGGAGGAAAGGGTTGAAAAAGCCATGGATAATCCGAAGGTCAAAGGCATCATTGTTGAGGATGACCAAGGTCGACTCAGCTTTGTTGAGGGCGAACTCCCTGACTCCTCTAACTTCCCAGATCAACTGATGGACACACGGTTGAAAGATCTGGCGGACAAGAGGGTGAGCTCTACAAAACTCTTTGCCCTTTTGGCCGACGAGAACGCAGAGGCGGCAGCTTTTAGTCCAGAGGATCTTGATGCAGCCACAGAGCTGCTTAACCTGGAAGATGCAGAGCTTCCCTCGGACGATTCTGAGGCGTCAGTGGAGGTGCACGACATGGAGCTGCTGCGATGTTTGGTGGGCATCCCCAAGGGCAAGTATCACAAACCTGCTGAGAGTTTCCAATTGGAAGTTCCTTCTGCTCCCACACCCTTATGCAACTTGGAGGCCCACCCTGTTTAGTAAATGGTTAGCGCGTTTGGCCTGCTTACGCAACGTCGCTAAGGTGAGGTTAAAACACTCTAAGGTGAGGTTATAAACTGCTCAAGTTTGACAAGCCAATTGTCCAGTTTACTAATTTACACGACTTTTTTAAGTTGGTTAGCAATGTCGCTAACCATTTATTTCTTTTTCGTGTCAAGATAGCTCATTTACAACCTGTTTATGCTAAGCAGGCTAAGTAGGCCCCGCCTACTTAGCGCAAACGGGTAAACTAACTTAGGCGGCTTAGCCAACCAGACCTAACCTAGGTTAGCAGACAAGGGCTAACCTAGGTTAGCAGAGTTGTTAATCTATATAGGGCTTGTTTACAAACATGCTAAACTGACCTGTGGGTGTGGTGGTGTTTATGTTGAAGATAAGTTGTTTGCAAATGTTTCGCTCATGATGGCATGTATATTTTGTGTTGCAACGTTAAACATGTTCAATTTTGGTGAGACCTTTTTGTGGAACAACTTCTGATGTTAAGTCTGTTAAGTATTTTTGGAGAACACATATTCAAAAACATTTGGTGAGACCTTTTTGTGGAACAACTTGTTTGAATGGATTTTGAGGAAACGCGTATACAAAAACATTTGGTGAGACCTTGTGGTGGAACAACTCGGATGTCTATCATATTTTTTTGTTTGGATTGCGTTTTGGGCTTCTTGAAAAATCAAATCAAACATGTATCCATGAAAGCATTTCGGGATATATATCCCAGGGATTTCAAATTGGAAAGGTTTCCGGGATATATACCCAGGGGTTTCAAATTGGAAAGGTTTCCGGGATATATACCCAGGGATTTCAAATTCATATTTAGGGATTTCAAATTGGAAAGGTTTGGGGGGGGCAGGGCGGCCCAAAAAAACATGTCTAATAAGTCTAATATGAAAGTTATAGTCAGGATGATCATATATCAATTTCACTGCCTGGTTTTTTGTATGACCCTGGAATGATTGAATGTTGGTTGGAATCATTTATCCTTATATATGTAAATATATATATATATATATCTCACCCTCATGCACTGTGCGGCCCGCTTGGCACCGCAACGCTGGATGGTGCTGCCTGCATATGCAGGCCCAAATGGAAGGGATGTTTGGATGGAGGGGCAAAGGATGTTGGACACTTAAACTGAGACCATTTAAAGGGCATCCACTTGTAGATACTACGCCAAAAAGGCATATATGATATGGGCACCTGAAATTTAATTGTCCAACTTGCTCAGGTGGTTTTTTGAACGAGCCATGCAAAACCATGTTTTTTTTGAACTATGCAAAACCCTGTTTTTTTTAGAACGAGTCATGGAAAACCCTGTTTTTTGGAACGAGTCTTTTTTTGAATGTGTTTTGAATACAGTGGTGAAATATAAACGGTGATTTACTTGATTTTCGAAACGCAAAACTGCACTCAACACACAGTCGGGGGGTGTCTTCATCCTGCATTAATGCATTAGCTGCGAAGGCTCTATATAGGAGATTCGACTGATCTTAGAAACAGGGCTCCTGCAGAGCTCGTGCACACAGGGTGACCGTGTGCCTAGCTGATCATGTTGGAAAAACAAGTGAAGGCCCAGCTGCAAGCCCTGGTCAAAAGGGCAAGTGACATCGGTGTAGTGGCCTTTCAGAATGAGGTGATGAAGGTTTTGAAACAACATGGGCTGGTATACAGCCAACGAATTGTGCCAGACAGAGTTGGTGTGAGCAAAGTCAACCGTGACGGGTTCGGGGTATCTCCCAGAGACTGTCACAGGTTGTTATGCCTGATCGCAGACCTCGGATGGGATGACAGGGTGCCACAACCGCTGTGCATAGAGATAGACAATGGAGATGGAAATGAAGAGTTCAACCAACGCATTGTGGATAGCTGTCCAGATGGTGAATATGGTATACCAGCTTTTCCTCCCAATTCCATCCGATACGCTTCCCTCAGCTGCTCTCACACCAACTTTGCTCTTCGATGTTGTGTGCATCAAATGCCACACCAGGATTCAAACAAGACCCTGACCGTGGATGGCAAGCTAAGCTTGGACAAGATATCGAATGTCGATGCAGGGCTTGCAACTGCAGCCCGCGAAGGATTGAATTGGACAGTCATCAACAAAGATGTGGCAGAAGTTGGGGAGGTGCTGTGCCTATTGCAGGCGAGTCAAAACAGTGTGAGTGCCATCTCGAGGCCGGAACATGAATTCCAAATCGTGATGCGAATCTACACAAGCCAAGTCGGCGACCCCAACAAGGCCTGGCCACAAATGAAGCAACAGCTGTTGCTTTCGAAGCCTATGTGCGCTGAGAGTACCCCTTACATGTGGACTTTCTGTAAGCGATATGGATCAGGTCACAAACTTCTAGAGGAAGTGGAGGCGAGACTCAAACGCGAAACAGAGATGTCCAAATGTCTTGGCCTCCAGTTCTGGAAGGCGCTGAGTGGAGAGGGCCCGAAAGGAAGCTCGGAGCAGTTCGTGCTTTGGAGGTTTGCCGTGCTTGGCACGGCATTGTGCACAGAGCACCCCCTGACAGCGGCTGACGTGAAGAGAAGTATTTCAAAAGATGGCATGGGGCGGACCCTTCAGGCCGAGGGATTCATCAGAGAAGCCAAGAGGCTCACGGGGCATTTCTCATACCTCCTTGGTGCGAAGTGGTCTTGCATCGATAAGCTGGTCATGGTTGCCATGGAAAAGATGAAGCACCTGTGCTATGAGGAGTGCATGGTTGAACTTGTTGACGAGATAGAGTTGCATACGGAAGAGCGACCATGCACCAAATATGACTCCTACAGGAAACATTCTGCAGAGGATGTGGAGTCAGCCGTGGAGGCCCCACAGTTCACCTATTCTGCCGAAGGCCAACTATCTGATCCCAAGGTGTTGGTGCAGGAGGCAGGTTTCGCAGAGAACCAGCTTGTGATGAGGAAGCAAGACAAGACCAGGGCCACCATTGTGAGCATTCAAGGTGGCTCGGTGACACTCGACGTGGAGAATGAAGATGGCACAACAAAAAAGGTGATGGCATCCTACCGTGCTTTTTTCAGTGGCGAGTGGAAGAAGCTCAAGGAGGCCCGAGCACCAGTCAGCATTGAGGATTACAGACCCTTTCTCGTGGATGCCAGTTCTGACTTCAACTTGCAGATTGCAAAGGCCAAGCTGATGCAGGACATGCAGCAACTTGAGAAGCAACATTGCAAGGTGCATGAGGGGTTGAAGCTGAATGTGAGGCCATCGAAGGATGTGATTGCCACTTCCAACTTTGAAGTTGGCAAACTAGTGTTGGTGCCTTGCACGATGAAAATCAGTGCAAATCAGCCGAAGTCTGGCATGTTCGTACCTTTGACCAAAACCATCAAGGTGGGGGCCACCATGGTACAATTTCACCTACAAGCTCAGGTTGCGCTGAAGGTCAAAGATGATGAATTGCAAGGAGACTCAAGCTTGGCACCTTTTTGGATGGTGAAAACAACTCATGAGATGGACGAAGCAAACATGGCCATTGTGGAAGGCTCCAAGAACGTGCCTATCATGAAAAACATTGTGGATGTAGCTGCAGGTGACAGTTTGATCCGTTATGTGGACAAAGAAGAAGTTGAGGTTGAGCCATTGGTCGATGTAACGGTTGCAAGCCAACCTGATGGTTCCGAACCCAAACGTCGGAGGACCACAAAGACTCCAGAGTGAACGCGTATATTGTCCATCATCATTTGTGTGGAGTGACATGTGCTCCATCGACTCTCAGCATCATGAGCCCTGTTCGTGTTTCAATGTACAGTTAAAATCCTGATGTGTTGAAATTAAAGCTATATAGGGTTCAAAGACTCAATCAGTTTTTGAGATCATGATGACAGTTTATAGTCCCATCCATCTTTGTTACAACATGTTCTTGGCACGAACGGGCATTGCTGTCAATCTACAGCCTTGGTATAGACTGCAGGACATAGAAGCAAAGAATATTGGCACATGTGGCATGTTTTTGCGAGAACCTTCCTGTTCCCTGCATCTTTCATCAGCCTACATACTGCCCTTTGCTCCATTTGCAGGCATCAATGCTCCATTCGCAAAATGCTTGGTGTGGGCTCTCAAACCTTCCCTGGGTGTTGGACACCCGGGATGGGGAGGAAAGGACATGTACATAAACATATATCTATACATGTGTTGGCATCACAAAGCACATGTAAATTCAGAGACCTGAGGATGATTAACTATCTGATTTGTTCGTGAACCTGCTTTCCCCTTGGTTTGGCTCTTGCTCAGACTCATTTGTCAAGCTACATTTTAGTTGGATCCGTGCCGGAGTGCACAGGGCCATGGCGCAAAGTTCTGATGAGTCACAGGAAATGGACATTGACCATGTGGAGATAAGGCAGGTGACCCAGGTCAAAACACCATACTACACGTGGCATCCAGAGACTCAGACCAAGAGGAACAAGGTGTTCATCAAACTGTCCAAATTTGATCGGAAGTTCGTGCATTTTGCTTTAAGGGCTCCTATGGACAATGCCAAAGGCCTTCCAGAAATGTTTGTTTGTTTTTTGTTTCACATGCTCGAAATGTAAACTTCAGGGCATGGAATGTTTTAGTGGTGAGTGACGGGTTCAAAGCACAATTCAGAATGAGGGTTTTTTCCTGACCTTTTCATGTGTCGTAAATAGGCAAAGCTGTGCACGCAAACGTGCCCTTATTCAATAAGATGATCGAAGAGCGCAACGAGGCATCTAGGAAGGCAGCCATTGAGGCCTTAGACATGAATGAGAAGGAACTCTCGACAAAGCGCATCAGGGAGTTTGATCCAGAGCTCTTGCAAGTGCCGTGGGTGACAGTGGATATAGACGACCGGTCGATTAACCTCTTGTGGCATATGTCTTCAAAGCATTTGTGGATGGAAATTACGGTTCTTATGGTTGCATTTATGTGCTTGTGAAACGATTTGTCCCAAACAATGATGCTATCATAGAAAGGGGTATATATACAGTTGGATGTAGTATACATATCAGCTTTCATCTTTGAGTGTGAGGATGTTGGTCAGGGACTCTTTGTATAAGGTTTATGTTCACCACTTGTTTAAGGTCTATGCCATCATGTTTGTAATGTCAATTCAGGTTGACAACTTGAAGTGGATCCGGGACGCGATCAAACGTGAAGTCAAGAAGAAGTTCGGCCATTCCCCCAAAAAGAAAGCTACGAAAAGGGGGCCTCAAAAGAAGGAAGAATAGAGTATATAGATGCAAACTCACGAACGGACACAGCATCAGGGTGGGTCAAAAGAAAGTGGTTGCTGCTTTTGGGCACCTCAATGAGGTGGAGTCCAAGTTAGGTGTTGTAATATCACATGAATGAATGGATATATGTCACGGAAATGCTAACTATAAATATATATATATACATACATATAATACAGTACTTTCTTTGTAGATCTCATGAGTTTATGAGACCATACATGTGCAATGTATTTACAAACTGCAAGTGCGTGTATACTATATACATGTGAAATGTTGCATAAACATTTGCAGTGAGTTGAAGGCACTTTTATAGAGCTCTGAAAAGTAAGTCTGGGTACCATGGGAAAGCTTCAGAAACCTTGGCATTTCTTTTGGGTGCTGTTTGGCGATGATCTCCCCCCAAATAGATCAGTGATGAAGTAGCTAATAAAGACCACGTTCGACGAAATGGACAGTGATGAATCAACCGTTCAATGAATGCATGCGTAACTTTGTCATTGGTTTTCATCAGCTTTATCCCAGAAAGCACCTACATGCGTTTCTTTCACAACCTTTGGGGTACGGGACAGTTCAATGGAAATATATAGATCCAGGAATTCCAACCTCCAAAGTCCCTGTATACTATGAAGGATAGATTTTAGAAAAAACTCAGGAATTCCAACCTCCAAAGTCCCTGTACTAGGGTATACGAGACAGATGAAGGATAGAGTTTAGAAAAACCCCAGGAAATCCAACCTCCAAAGTCCCTGTACTATAGGGTACGAGACAGATGAAGGATAGATTTTAGAAAAAACTCAGGAAGTCCAACACCCAAAGTCCCTGTAAGTACGAGACAAATGAAGGCTATAGCTTTGTTTGGACTTTGGCCAACAGGGGTGGGAGTGATCATGTGGCATGACCGCTGGCTCAGAGCGCAATGAGCAAAATGCTTTGCTTATATCTTCGTCAATGACACCACAGCATGCCGATTGGCACATCATTCCTCACACGTCTTTGTTTGCTGATAGATCCACTAGGAAAACTACTTTTAGCCTTATACAGCAAATTTCTTAGCCACATACTTCTGGCTTTCTTAGCCATGCACTCCTTCTAGCTGCACCCTTGTCTTTCTCTGGCATTATGCCTTGCTCTGCATCTTGCTTGCGTGCCTAGCTTTGGCTTTCTTGTGCTTCAAGTGATTATGCTTTGCTTTTCGGTTTCTTGTGCTTTGGTTCGCTTGTGCTGGACACAGCTTGCCCGCGGATTCAAACATAGAATGCAATGATTTCGGCTGTTGGAAATTTGGATGCATGGTCTATCTTGGTCTTGTGCTTCCTCTCTTCTACCTTTTGCTGGTTGAGCGCGTAGCGCTTCTTGCTAGGTGGACACACCAACCTCTCCAATAGAGGCTGGCGCAGCATTTTGGATGCGGGCTTTTCCAACTCTTGAAACAGGGCATTCACGCTTTGGGCAGGTTTCGCCGACGCCGAGAGGGGGAACACCGTGCGAGGTTTGGATGCAAAACATGGGTAACTTTTGTCCAGCTGGCTTTTCCCAACCTCATGCAGTCATCATCACGACAAGGTTGCGGCTTCGGATGCCCATGGATGTTTTTTTACAGTGCTGGTGCAGATTTTTTGGAGATGGAAGGACATTAGAATCATCAGTTTTTTTGTTGCGCTAGGTGTCCGATCTTTGCTCTCCAGTAGAGGCTGCCATTTTGTTTGGCTTGGTCCCGCTTCTCACGAGTTTGTTTTTGAGCAGTTCGATTTCATGGCATTTTCTTGGTAGATTCAAGTCAGGCATCATGTGTGACATGTGACGCCTCCATGTCTAGGTGGCAGACCTTTTTTGTGCAGTGGGGTCTTCCAAATTTGTTTGCAGTTTGACAAAGCCTCTTCGTGCATGGCTAATCATAATGCATGCCGACGCTGTGTGGGAGGATTCGCATTTATAGGATGGTTTAGGAGCAAATCATGTAACAGAGAAACAGGGCGATAGGATCATGTAGAGGTGTGACATGGTTGTATTGCTGTGGTCACAGGATTTCTCTTTGTTGCTCCTTGGAAAGCCGCCTGCCGCAGGTGGAAGTCATTGATGAACGCAAGGGGCTTTTGGAACAAAGCCTCTTTGATGCCTCTGGATTTTTGGCACCGGTTGAACTCACAGAGGCTGAGTACCGAGTCAATGTCAAAATTCCAGGCGCGCTCATTGCGGAGCCGGCACGAGTGGCTGCCACTGAGCAGGCAGCCAGTGCGGCTATGGTATATTCAGACCTTTTGAGCTTCTTGCGGCAGTCGGCTCAGTGTCGAAGGTTTTTTTGGCAGAGCGCCCTGTACCAGGAGGCTTCAAGAATCTGGAAGAGGCGGAGAAACATGTGCAGCAGGGCCGTTGAGTCATTGTGCCAGAGGAGAAAAGAGGAGATCGGTACCTGTTTAGGCGTTGGGACATTGAGGTGGTGTAGCTCTCTCAATGTATGGCCGTCATGCGAGAGCAGGAAAAGCCGTGCATCCTCATTGCATCATTGGCCTAGAAGCTAGCAAGGCCAGACCCTTCATATGCACGAAAAAATCGAAAACAAGCAGCACAGATTCGATGGAGAAGCCAGTTTTTCATTAGTCGAAATCTTGCTTTGATTGTCAGAAATAAACTGGTGACTCTTTGCCGCCGTGGCGCAAATGGACACAAGCCAATACCATCTGTCAAGGATGCCAGTCTTCCAGCGGACGAGCTACAAGTAGATGAGTCCGGGATACATGCCACTGGTCAGGTTTGGGCGCCGAGAAGGGGAGGCATTTTGAATAAAAAACACACTGGTAACAAGGAAAATTTCCTGCTTTATCGAAATCCTTGTCAGTAAAATAAGCAACAATTCTTTTCGCACCTCGGTGCTGTGGACAACCAGCACCGTCTCCCAAGGGCACCAAAGTGGAAGAGCCAGCAATAGAAGAGCCAGGGCATGTGCGACATGACGGTCATCAGGTGTGGTCACCGAGAAGGGCAAAAACATTTTCTATGTGCTTTTTGGGCTACAAGACTGCTTTGACTTCAGGTGGGATGGTCTCAGTTTGAGCAGACTTGCAGCCTCGTTTCATGTGATTCTCATGCTTGTGATGGTTTGGTCTTTTGTATTGGGCTAGACAAAAGGCAGTATAAGGGTAAAGAAACCCGGGATCTGCGCGTGGCTAAACAATGCAGCCGCGACTGCGACTGCTACCGCTACCGGTATTGTTACTGCTACTGCTACTGCTACTACCACCAAGTAATAGTTAGAGTGGTACAACCACCCTCACGCCACGGAGGTGGCGGGGGCCCATAACCATTGAGGCGGCCAGAAAATGCTCACCCATATGTGTAATGTAATGTAGGAAGGGAACGAAACGTAACAGATGGATGCATGGATGGATGTATATACTATTATATACATTATACACACAGGTTTCACTGGTCTGGGACTCTTCAGGAAGCTTCTTGCTGCTGCTGAGACCGATGGGAAGAAGCTGTTGGACAGTGTGTTTGAACTGGGATTCAAGGAGTCTGAGGTGCAAAGGGCAGCCTGGAAGCGGACTTGAAAAGACGACCACTTGAATTCGCTGACTGCAGGTAGACAAAGATGTTGCACAAAAACAAAAAGAGATGACCGCTATCCGGGAAGATGATCTAAAGGCCATCAAAAATGTTTCCTTGAGTGGAGGGCGACGTCATCTTTTGTTCAAGCAGATGTTCCAGTGCAGGGGCAAGACATGTCAAACATACAATTTTGATGATCTTGGTTGAATCAAACGTGTTTCCCTTCCCCCAAAACAAATGCAATGGAATGCTATCACTCTCGAACCTTTGCAAGAGCTAATAGACTTGCTCGGGTGTGTGTTGCCATTTTGAAAATTTCATTGCAAGTGCTACAATATATATTCTTTTCTTGCCAGCGGAATCTGCTTTGCCATGTTTTCAGGATGTGGAAGACGAGATTGAGGTGGATGAGGATGATGAGGATGATGAGGATGATGAGGATGATGAGGATGATGAGGATGATGAGG
>OMLO01004218.1_pt1 | contig 11976 bp, 8 predicted proteins | sample 1674811 | NCBI WGS metagenome assembly OMLO01 (sample SAMN06265003, study PRJEB25207) | coral metagenome | isolation source: Coral host | place: Mexico:La Bocana,Puerto Morelos, Mexico | collected 2008-11-13
CCGCCCGCTCCCGGAACCAATCAGATTGCAGGATTTAGAGAATTCCGCCCGCTCACAAGCCAAGAAAAAAATAATTTACCAATAATATGCAACATACTGGTAGACTGTTTCAAAAATACATGTACAAAGTGATAGTGTTCTGCTGCTATCTAGTTGCATGAACCTACAATACACTGTAACATGGCACATGAGAGGAACAAGGGTGTTCTCTAGCTATAAAGAAATGAGGCGCTTATATATCAACTGCTTTTGTTGTAAATATCTTGTGGCTTTATGTGTTCAAGTATGATAATTATTTTTCATTGAAGGAAAAATGTGCTGGCAAGTTGACTACTCCAAAATTTCTTGATTCTAGATAGGGATATACATGAATTTGGTAGTGCCAGCTGTTCATTCAAACATTTTTTTGGTTAAAACTATGGAAATCATTAAATAAATGTGGAAAATTTTCTCAGAGTGTAAAAGGTAAATAATATAAACAAGGATAAAACAGTAATTGACCCGTGTTCCTAAGGAAGTGTCTCGTCAATGGACCAGAACATGAAAGCTCAACAGGAAATAAAACTAAAGCTGGACCTTCGTGATTGTGAGATAACAAAAAAGGCATAATCATTGTGTATCATTGCGGAGATTTTTGGGGGGAGAGGAGGCATCTTTCTGGACAAATGAAAATTATTACTCCGGGCAAGAGGACTTTCAGATCAGTCACTAGCCCAAATGCACGAGTGCTGCCAAATTTTAGTTTCCAACACTGGTGTAAATGTATTTTTTTCTTTGCAACCAATCACTGATTTCTGTTATATTAAGAAAATCCTCACAGCTCTAGATCTATGTGGTTGTGACTACAGTTAGCCTTTGGCACATCTACAGTTAAAAATAATGTAGTTCTAAAGAGGCCAGAGCAGTCATTTCAGCACACTTAATGGACATCCAAATGGGATAGGTTATAGGGATCCAATCACGAAGAAAGTAGTCATTGGGTAAATACTGGACACCAGTGTGATCATGTACAATTATGTGACAAATAGGCATACAGTGAACCAATCAGAATGAAGAATATTGTTACCATAAACTGCCACTTGATAAGGGAAGAAATATATCCAAACAGGCTTATAACAGGAAGTAGCAAAAACAAAAATTTGAAAAGAGCTATGAACAGCTACACATGTTGATCAAAAACATTTTTCATTTACTTGATAAAACATCATCAATCAAAACCAAGAGGGGGCTTATATCCAGGGGTTGGTTTACGGGTCGATGGGCCTATTGGGGGGGGGGGAGCGGGCTTATAAATGGAGGGGTTTACACCATATAAAAATAATCTAATATTACAAGTATTAACGAGATGAGGTACTTAAAGTAACTAATCCCGTTATTTGATAGAAATTTTCTATTAAAATATTAAAATATACCATACCAATTTTTCAAGAAAATAACAATACCTCTATCATATTCATAGTACTCACGTTTGGGCTTTGAGTTTTTGCACTTTGTCCTGGCACTCGACAAGTTTCTTATGCATTTCGACTAGCCTGGTGTGTTTTGTTTGATAGCCGTTTACGGCGCCCTTTTCCTCTAAGGTTTTTACTTGATTTTCCACTTCCACAAATTCTTTAAGAACATCCTCGCTGAAATTCGGTTTTTCGGGTTCTTGGTCTTCAGTCGTAGGAACGCCTGCACCTTGTGTTGTAGTTTCGTCGGGAGTTTCCTCTACCTGCGCCACTTCCTCGACGGCTGCTGGTTCTTCGCTGTCTTTGTTGTTGTTTGATTCAGGAGCTTCTGTACTATGAACATCGGCTTTTACAGGTTCGACTTGAACTGGCGTGTTCCCTCCTGGAGCAGTTTCAGGGCGACTCTTCTTTGACTTGGCACTGCTTGACCTGCTGCTACTGCTAGAGCTGCTATCACTCTTAGACTTGGCTGAGTCGCTTCTCTTTAGCGGGGGGCTTTCTTGTCGAATCTCTTGTGGTTGTTGTTGATTCTGTTGTTCATTTTGCTGTATTTGTTGCGGCGGAGGAGATTCTCTTTTTACGTCGCCATTTCGGACAGCATTTTGCTCAAGTGCCACCGGTTGTGATGATCCGCAGCCCATTTGATTTCGGATAAAGTTCCTGGAGAAAAAGCCAAAGTCACTTGTGATTATTTATCTCCTTTAGAAGTGTATTCTGTACAACACTGTAGAAATCAGCAACGCAGTTCTCTTGTAAAACTTCGTGGAGCCGACCGCTCCATCATAAGAAGCTGTCAGAAGTCTAATTAGTTTTGGCGCTCGATTCCGTGATGATGAAAGAAAATTCAATATCATTGCCAAACGAAGTAAATTCTTAAAAGAAAACAATCATTAAGTCTCATGTTTATGATCAGTAACTGATTAACCCCTCACAACCGATTGTTGTTCAAAGAAGTCGGACTTACAAGGCTGCGATTCCTTAGTTCAGACACAATCACGACCGTTCACTCACCCGGCTCCTCCCGCTTAGGTATAGAGAAATTCTAAAACGAAATAAGTTCCACAGAAACTCTAGGCGGATTATGCTTCCGAAAACACAATTCAACCTGTGACGAAAGATCAACAATGTTTGGAGGCAACATACACACGACAAAATTTGTACAAGACAAGATGGCGAACGTAGGCCTATTTTGGATTTCGTTGCCATAGGAACGAGACAACAGTTTCCCGCCAGCCAGTAGCTGATCGTAAAGAACAATGACCCTTCGAGGGAGCATGCAAATTTTATTGTTCATTAATTTCACGGCATTTAACCGATGTCGGTTATCAAAACTATTTCTGAATTTCGATTTTCACACATTTTTAGTTTTCATGAAGTGATATTTACTTTTTAAAGCCGGCTCATCAAAGCGAAGAGAATTAAATTCACCATGGTGATACCAAAACATTTACTGGCTGATTGTTTTGTTTCCTGGTGAGAAGTAAACGGTTTTTCTTTATCTACAAGATTAACGTAGACAAAGAAAATTTAATAAATAATATCGCACATCTCAAAGTTGTATTTTTGAATTTTGGTTAAACAAATCTGCTTGTTTTCTTTCCCCATTCCTAACGTTTGGAATTAGAGAGAAGTGGTGACTGAATAAACTTTATTTTTCGGAACTTGTCTGCAGGGTTTGGAGTCGGTCACGTTGTGTTTGGCATTTCGTGACATGGCACGACAACGACTGTGGTTTAATGCGGGTGGCGTTTGCTTTGCCGATTTGCCGGTTCCTGACACTTTCTTTAAACATTGTGTATGGCTACCAATCAGTCACAGCGCTTGCTTTTTCGCGGTTGTTTGTGTAAAAAATGACGGGGTGGCTCATCCTCGGAGACCCAGGGGCAGTAGTGGGGACGGGAAAAAGTCTAAACGGGCAGAAAATAAATTCGGGCGAAGAAAAGCCAAGAACGACAGGAATAGCCCCTTTGTGATTGGGCAGAAAAAAAGGGCTCTTCCTCTCGTTCTTGACTTTCGGTTTGCCCGAATTTTTTTCTCGCCTGTTTAGACTTTTTCCTGCCCCACTAACTGCCCCTGGGCTAGGGGAATGGCTGTGCCCTGTCGTTCAGCCCGTCCTCAGCACCGATCCTAGTTAATCTGTTGATTGGTTTTGACGCAGAGCAGCATATGATATTTCTCTGAACACGAAACGAAAAGCAACAACATTAAGATACAGGGATGGCAAAGTGGTGAGAGCACCAGCCTCCTTTATTGGTTGAATTTTCAGATGATTTGTTGATGGCTGCTCCGAGAGTTCCTTTGTTTTTTTTTTTTTCTTGCATTTCCAAATGACCTGATAGAGGATCACGATCCGATATCATTGATCCTTATCGCACTACGCTGGACGTGGCTGAAAGAAATTACTTGAAGTCTTTTATGACGTTTATGCCGAAAAAACATAGCTCCACGCTCATTTTCGAAAAAGCAACTTCAGAAGACCCGGCCACGATTGCGTAACGTTAATCTCTTGCTCCCGTAGTCCCGCAGTCACGACGTTAATCATTAAATTTACAAAAAAAAAAGTGTGACAAAAAACATTTTGAAAGAAATGAATTTGATGGAGTGGTTATAGAACTAGTGCTCCCGCAGTCCCGCAGTCCCGCACTCGGCTCATGGATTATATTCATGTGTATCGTATGCAAATATTTGTTGACTGCTGGACTGCGGGAGCAGAACATTAATGTCACGCAATTGTGACCGGGTATTCTGAAGTTTAGCCGACAAATCGTCAACGTACCTCCTGTGAAATAATCAGTTGAGAATCTCTATGGATACTTAAATATAGCCACTGTTTATGTTCCTTGGCGTGTGAAATTGAAGCACAATAATTATTTGATTTCGTCATCCTTTTTCCCGCCAAAAGGTGACAATATTTCGCAATGGATGTGACGTCAAACAAATTACTCAATACTACTTAGTGCGTCATCATGTTAGTTTCCAGTTTCCACCGAATGAGAGTTGTGGAACAACATGGCGGATAAGGTCGTGTGTGAGCTTGTCGGTGAAATTACACAGATTTTGTGAGAGTTGCATGTAGTTTAAAGCATGGTAATGGATACATTTTATATGGTTTCTTAACTTACTATAAAATCAAATGGTTAAAGTGCAAAATAAAGAGGCGATTCTTCACGGAGACGTTGAACAACATGGTCAGATAGCACACGGTGAGTGGTATTTGAGGAGTCATAAACGGGACGTTTATGACTCTTCAGACCAGGACATAAACATACGGAAAGAATTCAAAGAAGTGATCAGCTCCCTGAGCGCTGGAGCCGTCGCTGGAGCGGTTGCAAAGACGACAATTGCGCCTCTGGATCGCACAAAGATTATCTTTCAAAGTAAGCTTGAGTGATTTGTGAATTTTGATTAAATCATGGTCATGAAAATTTAACTTGCAGAGTGATACAGTTCGTGATAGGTTTGTATTCAACGCCTGAGCAGACGGGGCATGACAGATTCATTGTAGTTTTATTTTATATGTGAAATTGCTAAATTGACGTGGGACTCTGTTTTGGAAATGAGTCTCTAATGTAGAAACAAAATTCAATGTGGCATGTAACAAAGCAAAAGAAAAAGTCAAAAAGTGGAAATGCTTGGGACATGTAACAATGTAATTTGTGGGGATATAATATATTTGATTGATGCGGGAGTGACAAAATCCAAAGAAATTGTATAATGACTCTTCAAACCTTATGGAGGATTCAAATGATCACATCATATTCATAGAACTCAATCACCATGATCTGTCTTTCATTGTGTACATGTATGTAATTATAATTATTCATGGTTAAGATCTGAAGCTAAAATCCAACAAGGCAATTTTCTCATGTAGGAATCTTCCTTCTCATCCGCAAAATATCCTTTATTTAAAAATGGCCTCCTTGATTGATGCTAATAAATTATTTTTCTTTATTTTACAATATGAATTGTGGTACAGTATTATCAATATTTACTGTCTGTTTTTTACATGTAATGCATGGAATTGTCACTTTCGGCATTACTAATCCTAGTAGTATGTAGAACAAATGTTTCATAAGAATCCTGCGAATAGCATATATAAAACAGTCAAAGGGGCAGAGCTAATTGCATGTATTATGGAGATGTCTGTATTGTAGAGTCACAGGTAACAAGTACAGATACTCTTTTCTCTAAAAGTATGTAATATTACATGTTTAATAGCTGTACAAGTACCAGTATGTGCACTGCATGTGCTTGTATGTACACATATACATGTATATCATGATAATGCTTTATTATTCATATGACTGTTCAACATTCTTTTGTGCACACTAATGTAGTGATATAATTGTTTATTTGTAGCCTCCAATAGACAGTTCTCAGTTAAGGTAAGCCGATTAGAGCGTATTTTCTTTTACCTCTACCCACAGTGCCATTTTCAGATGTACATGTGATGTGTGCAGTATAATATTATAAGTTAGGTTTTTCAAATTTTTTTCAAACCAGTCCTATTTTTGTGATCAGTAAGTCCTTTGTCTCAAACACTAATATTTAATTATAGCAATGATAAATTAGTGCTAATTGTTTGCTTGGCAAGCTTGCAATGTGATTAGCATCACCTTGTATAAGTTATCAAACTATGATATTGACCTACAGTAGTCTTATGCAGCCATCTGTGCATAACATGTTCAGCCACCACTGAAAAAAAGAATACTGATGTACAAAGCAACTGTTCATTCCCTCATGCACTTGAATTTCTGATACAAGTTGCTAGTAAATGTATGTAACTATGTAGATTAGTTACAGTGCATCAATTTACACAGAATGTGTTGTATTCTGTTTACCTGATTGTCAGGGAGCTGTTGGTGTCTTAAGACAAACATATTTAGAAAATGGATTCCTTGGTCTATTTCGAGGAAACAGTGCAACAATGGCACGGATCATTCCTTATGCTTCTCTGCAGTTTACAGCTCATGAGCAGTTTAAACAGTTGCTTAGAAAGGATAACAAGAAAGGGTAAGTTTGCTAGATTATACAAGCTTGTTAATTGTGCAAACTGTCCAAATGGTTCTTTATTGTGGATAGTGTCAAGATTAACATTCCAAGTAATTTGGACAGTTCCATGCACCACATAATTAACAAGTAATACATCCTGCCAAAATCCTCTATTGCCCCCCCCTCTCGAATAAGCCCCCCTCCTCTCTAATAAGCCCCCTTTTCAGAGGTAGAAAGTTATTAATCCCCCATCTCTTTTAAGCCCCCCTCTCCCCTCCACCTTTTTCGTCACAGCCAAGATTGTGTTAATTAATCATGACTGTAACTGAACTGATCTGATATGGTTTATTCACATGCTGAAAGTTCAGATTTGTTTTTGACCTTCAGCTGTATGACCTCCAACTTCATATGTTTGAGCTTTGCTACTTTGCATTCTAGTTCTTTACGAAGAATTGATATGATAGTCTGGTTGTTTGAACAACCAGTATAATGTCCTGGAACCGGAAGTCCGTCCTCAAGAAATAGCAACCACCCAAAATAGTGGAGGTGGTCGCTTACCAGGGCTTAGACCATAATGGATCAAAATTTTTCCTCATTAGAATATGATGACTGCCGAGACTTAACCCATGTGCCAATGCCGATGCAATATTTTATTTATGTAAAAGTCAATTTTGAGAAAAAAATCTGATTCTTCCCTTTGAGAAATTTCCATTTCTTGTACTAGCCAGAAATACAATAATGTTACCACACCTTATTATCCATTCTTTTCTCCATTATTTGTCAACTTGCCACTTAAGGGAGGTTAAAAACAAAGGAAAATTTCAAACTTTTAGCTATAAAAGTGGTCGGGGTTGCTTACGAGAGGTGGTCGCTTACAAGAGGTTCCAAATACAGTGATTTGACTTGCAAACTTTTGGTATTTTGGAAAACTGGTTGCTGAGGAGAGGTGGTTGCTTATGAGATGTGATTGCAACCGAAGGCTCGACTGTATGTGAACTACAGAAACATGAAACCTGAGACAATGATGCAATCTTCACCTGAAGTGTGTGGAGTTTTGTGCAAACCACAAGGAATTTTGTTCAAACATGTACTCTGAAGGCACGGTGGCCACATGGTTAGTGTTTGGCCCCCGGATTGATGGGTCTGGGTATTATCCCGGGCAGGTCTGAGGGGACATTGTGTTAAGACACTTAACTCTTGCAGTGCCTCTCTCCACCCAGGTGTATAAATGGGTACCAGCAAATTCAGTGCCGGGAAAGGGTAACCCTGCGATGGTCTAGTATCCCATCCAAGGGAGAGTAGAAATACACCTAGTCGCTTCATGCTACCGATACCGAGATACATGTAAGTGGCAGCCTGATGGGCGGTATGCGGACTTAACTATGCTTTTCCTCTGACTGATGTAACCTTACACCTCTTCTACAAGCACATTAATGAAAGTTCTTTATCTAATAAATAATCTATCCATTTGTGTTATATTTCAGACCATTGCCTCCAGTGCGTCGATTTGTAGCTGGATCTTTAGCAGGCATTACAGCTGCATCATTTACCTACCCTTTAGATATGATTCGGGCTAGATTGGCCATCACACAGAAAAACAGGTGATTGTTTTCATCAATAAACTTAACCAAATTAAAAAATGTTACGATCCGACAGTTGTAAGGTTTTTTAAGGCCAGTACTTCAAGTTAAACCAACTTGGGAAGTTTTTTGGGTTAAGGAACTAAGTGTACATAAAACTCTTAACTGGATAGTCCATGGGTCGGGTGGGTGAAAACCTGGGAATTATCGAGGTGGAAATCCTGCAGGAGGTGGGAGAACTGAAGAGAAGACATTGAATGCACCTACCAGAGTGGTAGGAACTGGAATAAAAACAAAGAAATTATCTATTATCACACTATTTTACAATAAGAAATTTACCTACGGCTGGGAGCTCTCAGGAATCCCTTGGATTCTTGCCCCCTCCCTCCCCCTCCCCAGAGGAAGCTGCTGTAGGCTGGAGCGCAAGGATTACAATGTACTTTTGTTTGGTTAACCTTATCTCTGAGATGTCCATGTGTGTTATAGTTTCACAACTTTTTTTATTTCGTTAGGTACACTGGGCTGAACATTTTCATAAAAATCTACAGAGAAGAAGGATTTTCAGCTTATTACCGAGGGATACTTCCCACCTTGATGGGAATAATGCCTTATGCTGGAATAAGCTTCTTTACTTATGAAACACTTAAAAAACTTTACTCTGACCACTTTCATCAGAAGAAACTTCATCCACTCCACAGACTTTTGTTTGGCGCATGCGCAGGACTATTTGGTCAATCTGCCACCTATCCACTGGATATTATTCGTCGGCGAATGCAGACCAATGGGATTTCAGGACCGTCAAGGCCAGAGTATCGAGGAATGTGGTCTACGGCTAAGTATGTCTATGCGACGGAAGGATTAAGAAAGGGCTTGTACAAGGGACTTAGCATGAATTGGGTCAAGGGACCCATTGCTGTTGGAATAAGTTTTACAACATTTGATCTGTTGCACGGTTTGTTCCAGAGGCATTATATTCAAGCAGATAGTCAGACTGGCTGAGTGGAAAACAAATTGGTATACACAAAGTATTCACCCGGTACATGTTTATACGCCTGTATTGGAACTGACAGTGATGATGATGATTTGATGTTGCGGGATGAACGTGTATGATAGCTGGCTTGTTCAAAAACGTTGCTGTCTGACTTTGGTAACAAGTTAAATGTTAACAATAGTCTCATCTGCACTTCACATTGCACTGTTTGCACGGTTACAAATGAAATTTAGGGTGGAGAGGGGTGCGGCAAGAGGGGAAAGAGTCGGATGCCCTTATATACAGTGGACCAGTGTCAAGTCAAAGAGGACACTTCAGCAGTAGTTGGCGCCTGCAGGTGGTATTTTTACGCTTTATCGGTTGTAAAGACATCGACTTCGCTGCACCAAATGGTAAACGTCCATTGTTCCGTAGACAACGCCAATGGTGAGTGGCTGTAAGACGCTTTGTTCACAAAGGTCTTACCCCGACAATTTTGGAGGTTGTGAGATTATCAATTCTTTACTTAAAACCCTTGGATACATTTCTTACAATTATTTAATATAAATTTTGAAATGCGAAATTTGCAAATTAGTGTTCCTGTAGAACAACAAATTTCTTTGTCTAAAACTTGTTTTATGACAACATATTATAGGGGAATCTAAATAAATTTTGTACGATATCACGTGGATCTCTTCTTTCCTTCTTGCGTTTGTCGAAATTTGTTGCAAAAGGAGAAGATTGTCAGCGATCATCTACACTCTATTTAAAAAATTATGGAAGTTTTTGTAAAGAGCATTTTCAAGTATAAACCTTGAACAAAAGAAAGATGTTTTTTGAATTTAATGTCATATAACACAGTTATTTGTAAGTTACTCACCATGAGATGTTTCAATATTTTTCCTTGTTTGTATTATCATTTTAGTCTGTTTTCCATGAAAAGAATCGTAATTAGGTTCTAGATCTCTGCCGTGACATAGTTTAACATGAAATCGACCTAGTAAAAAAATAGGAAAAAAATAAACTTGAAACCTCAGTCGACAAACCCAGGGAGCCACCCTGGTAGCTTGGAACTAATAACTGTTCGTTATAGGGCCAAACATTCCTAACTAAAAGTGGCCAAATGAAAGAAACGTGTTAAATAAAGAACTTCAATAACGGTTAATTTTTTGTTCGCATGTTCGTATCCTTGGCTGGCCGACGAGAAACCTTGTATTTTGCCTAATTTCAGCACGGCATTTTAACATTTTCGTCTCCAGAGCCACCTATCTGTAGGAATTTTCACTGATTGAACGTTTGTTTCGTACAGACCTTGAGAAATTTTAAAAGAGGAGTGAGTTGTGACAGGAAGTGGTATTCATATGCATGTTTTGATGTGGAGGACTTCTTTAAAAATTATTTCTTTGAGGCGTTTCAAACCTCCTGTAGGTCTGTAGGTGCTGCGATCCAACGGTTTTAGAGAGAAGTCAACAATGTGAAGGAGGTTTGCTTTCATCTGGTTAATGTTTGCGTCAGGCTAAGAATTGAACTTGTCCTTTCCACGCCTGCATGTAAGGATTCAATTAAGGAACATCAACTCTTAGGGGAAATTTTACTTTATTCTTCCGTTTCGGTCTCTGTAATAAATCTTTGAGTAACGCTTATGTCGTGCACTGCTTGGTTTCTGAGTCTTGATGTAGACTGCAAACACAGACGGATTTGCCGCTTTTGTGTTCGCAGACTGGGCTCATTGCTCAGTCATCTAATCGTTTCAAAAAGTGTATCATTGGGCCTTCATTAAAGGATGTCCGATAAGTCCGGAACCCGAGGGCCACTTTATTCAGGTATTGATTGCAACCAAGAGAAAATTTTCTGATTTTCTCTTGCTGCAACAATAGGTAGGGGAAATTAGAGGGTCAGAGTGGGGTGAGAAAATAAGAAAAGTTTGAACAAATTGTTAAACAGCCATAAATGGCCAAATAAAGCACTCACACTGCAAGCCCTTTTTGGTCAGTAAAGGTTAAAAGACCACAAACTGCAAAGAAATATCTTTTCAATGCTTTTATTCACCTTTTATTCCACAAGATTATTCCATTTTTTTTCCTCACATACTGGGAAAAAAAATATAACATATTAGCCAATAAGGCTATTTTCCCCATTTCAACACTGCACAGAGAGACATTGAACTACCCACTCAAGGAACAACTCCCTGGAGCCAATAAGAAGTCGTCTATTGCGATGTCACTCCTGAAACTGCTTCCCCTTATTCCTTCAATTGTAACCTACAATAACGACAATAAATGAACGAATAAACCGCAACAAATATAACGCAATGCTGACTGCGGCTAACTTGCACGGGCTTACTGACTATAATGATCTCTTCTATTTGTGACCCGGTATTGTCAAACAGAAGTTTGTTTCTACGCTCGGATCCCGCCTAAAATGCAGTAAAGCAAAGATCAACGTAGCTTTGGTAGAAACGCGAAAACACTGCGTTTTTTAGAAGCTTTCACTATTTTAAGACGGTCTGAGCCATTAGTTTGACATAAGTACCTGACGTACGTGACGTATGTGACGCGAGCGTCCTAAAACAAGGCATGTTAGCTTTGCAAATTTCTTACCTCGTACATTCCCGATAAACTGACATCTATCTCCGCTTTAAGCCACTTGTTTCCCTTATCCTTACATGCAGAGAACACTCTGGCACCATTTAAGAACACATTTAATGTTCCCATGGTTGCGCCGAACATGTGATAATGGAACTCAAGACAGTTTTTCCCACTAAATAGTAACTTTGGGCTGACAAGGATTGCATTGTCACCTTGCACTCGAGGAGATGATGTTTCTATGTACATGTAATAGCCTGAAAGTGAGTAAAAGTTGAAATTATTTATAAAACTTCAGATGAGAAAAATGAACTGCATGTATGAATCAAAGAATACCTATGGTCAAACTCGTGGAATAATTAACAGTTAGCGATCCTAAAAATTAGTTTGGTTTATTA
>OMLO01004219.1_pt1 | contig 11975 bp, 5 predicted proteins | sample 1674811 | NCBI WGS metagenome assembly OMLO01 (sample SAMN06265003, study PRJEB25207) | coral metagenome | isolation source: Coral host | place: Mexico:La Bocana,Puerto Morelos, Mexico | collected 2008-11-13
TAATAGATATCGATGGAGAAATATTTGTTTACAAGTATAGCCACTTAAAATATCAGTTCTAGGCCTAGCACGATTCACCTGACTCGGGCTTAAAAATTCACCGTTTTCCAGAGAATGTATGAACTTATTAGCTCTTCGGCCACCGAGAAATGAATTTCAAACTCAAGAAGCTAGATATACTCCTAAAAACCACCTCTAGTAACTCTTACGCTTCTCAGTTCCTGCTCTCGTACATTCCCTTTCGCTCCATAACTCAATAGCGTACGTAAAGCATCGCGATATTGTTAATTAATGTTTCCTTATTTAATCCGTTGGCGTTCAGTTATAGATCGCGCGACTAGATTCCACGAATGTTACATATTATCAAGGCCCCAGATATAGTGTTGCTTGTCAATTTTTAGAAATGGAATTGCGCCAAATGACCCCGTGAACAATGTCTAGACATGATTTACGTGCCTGAGGAGACCAGTTCATACGAATAATGTTAATATTAGACTACACATTGTCACAAAATTCCATCGATAGATAGAAATGGGAGAATTTGCCGATATTCGTAGCCGTAAAAAGCTAACAGTTAGCAGTTAAAAGTGACAGTCCAATAACCAAGGCAACCGCCTGTCTATCTGTATTATCGTGCAACGCCTGAAGTGAGAACTACCTGAAGTTGTAAGCAGTTAATATTAACGAGCAGAATAACTGACTTGCCTATGATAGGATAGCCTAGAATAACAATGAGTTCAATGGAAGCCAATAACGGGTTAGGATAGCTAAAAAAATGATTAGACCATTTGTTTAGAGTTAAGCATAAACACAAGTGTTTTTTGTAAATTGTTCTTCGGTTACACCCCCGGTGGTGGGACGCCGGATACGACTATCCCGTATTGGTTATATTCCGGACATATTCTGGATACGTTCTGATTTAACTCTGCTGTTGGAACCAATGAACCGCGTATTCTTTGTCGTCCCACTGTATTGCCCTGTTGTAATGCATCCCCAAACTCTAGGAGTTTGATCAACTCGGTCGCTCAAGGCGTGTATCCCTCTCGATTGCTGTAGCCAGGAGAATAGCTTAAGGTGGTATGATACCTTAAAAAAGGCAAAAAGTTCAAAATTTTTCCTAAATTTTTTTATTGCTAGAAAGGTCCACCTTTCACTAAGGTCTTTGGTTGCTAGGGGCAAAGGGTTTGTTTTTATCTTTATTGCAGTGAAGAAACAATCGCGCAAAGGTTGTTTTCGCCCAGAAAACGATCGGTGCGTGCGGGACGAGGGACTTTCTGTTAGCCCATTCATGATAAATATTGCCCTGTGGTGGTTGATGAGCCTGCGAAACATGGTAAATCGGTATTGCGAAAATCGCAACAATAAAAAAAATCGGCGTTTGATTTTTCCTCCTGTTTCTGGTTCTTTTTTCACGTTATGCCTCCTACGCATTGTGAAACAAGTCGTCCTAAAATGCTCTTGTTACAGAAAAATTTTATGCGGACATTAGAATAGCACTTTCACGCACACAGATGTTATTTGTATTTTGATGCCCCAAAAGCAACCCACAATGAAATATCCAGATGCCTGCCTTAACTGTTGGACCCAGACTATCTGATTGACTGATATACTGATTGACTCATTGACTGTCTTGCACACTTACCTGCTTGCCTGCTCACCAGCCCATATTAACTTAGTTTATCGATTGTAAACATGATGTATCCGTCTGATAATTTAATAATTAAATATTGTTATAATTAACAGGAGGAAGCATCCGTATCAATGGTGACACGCCATCAACTGGACGAGTTGAAGTCTTCTACAATGGCCAATGGGGAACAGTTTGTGATGATAAATGGGATATAAATGATGCCCACGTGGTGTGCAGGCAGCTAGGCTTCCCAAAAGCCAATCAAGCTTATAGTGGCGCCACGCACGGCCAGGGAACCGGTCCAGTATGGATAAGTGACTTGGAATGCTCAGGAAGCGAGACAGACCTCTTCGGCTGTAAACATAGTGGATGTGGAAACAATCATTGTACCCACAGCGGGGATGCCAGTGTATCGTGCTCTTATAGCTCTTCTGCGATTCGTTTGATGGGTGGCGGACGTAACTTCGGGCGTGTTGAAATTTATGAGTACGGAGTATGGGGCACCGTGTGTGATGATTTCTGGGATATGACTGACGCAAATGTGGCGTGTCGCGAGCTTGGTTACACTGGTGCAACCTCCGCCCCTAAAGAAGCAGCTTATGGTCGGGGGTCTGGGCATATCTTAAGAGATCATGTAAATTGCCAAGGATCGGAGACTTCATTAGTAAATTGCCCAGCTACCAAAAGCAAGGTTACCCCAGCTCACTGTAATCACGGCGAGGACTCAAGTGTGGTTTGTTATTAGTGGATGTAGACTAAAAACAATTAAGCAGACCTTGTTGTGCTATATTTGGCAATACGATAGACATTTTTTACAGCTGATAAGAATATTGTACGTAATCTAGCCTTCTTAGGATGATTACCATTACTACTCGGACAAATCATGTCATTTTTACAAGGATTTAAATCATGCCGGTGTTTTGGTAATATAACCACAATAACAATCGGTGACTGCGTTGCAAAGTTTGAAGCCCATAGCAGTGCAAGATCTGTTATTTTTTTTTTAAAAAGCCCAATCAAAAACCTCTAAGTAGGTTTTCCGAGTCACGGTTTCATTTTATTGGTTACAGTGGAAAAATCAGTTTTCTTTAAAATCTTTTTATATGCGTAAATACTTGACACGGGCTACCGTTGTCAAGTTTTTAACGTTAGGAAACAATGGCAAAACTAACATCACCAGGTTTCAAATTCTGTGCTATTAATATACAGTAAATAAATTTATTTGGATTTATACCATAATTAAATTAATGCGCCCGCTCTGATTGGTCAATCAGCTATGGTTTATAATGCCGGTAAACCAATGGAAATTTCGCGTGTCTTCTGAATTATTATATAAAGGTAATACACCACAAGTTTTTATGGTTTATCAGCCTATAAACCATAAAAACTTGTGGTCTGTTGCTTACTTACGAAACTAGTTGTATTACGAATTTAGCGTGTCTTACAACCTGATGTGGTTATATCAAGAAACTTCAAGGGGGTTCTTGGTACACCATCAACACATTCCGAGTACTTATATATGAAAAAGAATATTTTTCTATATCTGTTTCTAATGACAATGTGCTAAGTAAAATTTGATGTATATCTCCAGCTATTCAGGCGTATTACCGCAATTTGTTAGTGACTTTTTCTTAGGCAGGGCACGTGACACTACCCCAGATGAAATATATTTTGGAAATGACTTGAGATATATATTTTAATTGACCGTAAAGAATACATATGTTATTTTTTCTTTTTTTGACTAGCATCACTTACACTACTACCACTTCTTACGATACTAACATTACCTACAATACTTACATTGCTTACAATACTAATATTACACACTACAAATTACACAATACAAATACTACAGATACTCTGCCTACACTACTGATAATATCTTGTTCTACATTGTACTCTAATTACAATTACCTTTTTTGTTATATAAAATTATAATACAGGTTTTTGAATTATCATAAATGTTCATATAAATATTTATTAACATGATTTGCATAATTCTATATCATAGAAAGAAAATAAAATAAAACAAACAAGCAGCACTTACTCTTTTACAAAAAAAAAATAGGATTGTTATTCAAAACAAGGTTTCATTTTGCCTGAAATTATTTTAAGCTTAAGATGCTTTGAGAAGCTATAAGCTTTTCAATTTTATATTTTCTTGTGATCACATCTTCGAAAGACAAAAAGAAAGTGATTTGTTTATTTTTGCGGCAATTCCATAAATAAATTTTACCTAAAATAATAAAGTAGTTTAGCAGGTTAGATCTCTGATCTAATATTCTTAATATAATGTTAATATATTCTAATTTTATCCGATAAAAAAAAATTCACTGGCTAAGAAAGCTGTTAAAAGTCTTTGAAAGCCATACTTTTCGACTATTAACATAAGTAAGGATACTTATGTTAATAGTCGAAATGTAGGGCTATCAAAGATGAGATTCCAACCCAATATTTATTTCCATTCTTCACCTTCTACGGGTATATTACGAAGTGTAACATTTTTATATTTATCAATATAAACCAAACTTATAACTATCTCTTGCTTGAGCCGCTTGAGCAAAAAATCCCCGACAGCTATAATTATAACCTGAGGCAAAAAACGAAAAATTCCGTGACACATCAGAGTTATTTACATGTCAAATATCTGTTTCAGGTACGTTTACGACAAATCCGATGTCTATTGTGAAAACCGTAGCCGTTTAGGTACCTCATGGATGAAGCTTTCATTGTTTTCTGATAACACATTATATACTCCCTTCTCTTCCTTCACACTTACATATTAGACTACAATTAGCCTACACTTGTTAAAAATTTAATGCCAAATAGTCAAAGGGAGTTACTGCAAACCAAAACGCAAACGTCAAAATCGTTAAAGGATTGGTATATAACTCGATCCACACAACGCGAAATATAGTTGTATACTGGTGACCAAATCCTCTTAAGCCAACATGAGTCATTTTCAAATCGAAAGCAGTCTTTTATTTTGCTTTAGCGATAGCTGTTACTTTTTTTAACCGTCGTTGTCCTAGGCGTCTTGCCGTGGTTGCTAAAACTATGGACGAGCTGTTTAAGAAAAAATACTAATAAGGCGCTAAGCGTCAGTGCTGGTACGTGTTTGTCTTTTGTAACGTACTCCCTGCAACGATTTCATACCAACCCGTTCAGTCCGCCTAATAGCGGATATTAAGCACTCCAAAACAAGAGACATCTCTCAAGACCCCAGGCCTTACTAGATGCATGGGTCGAGCCAAGCTAGGACCTATTATGTACATTTCCCTCGCTTCGGAACATCTAACTAGCGGCTAATTAGGGAGAGAAAGAAACGTAAAATTATTATTAACATTATTGTTATTATTATCATTATTATTATTATATTTATGCTCCATACATGCTAATAATAACTTTGATGAATTTATCAATATTCATACATCGCTTCAGACTACTTCTTTTCGCACAAGAAAAGTAGAATCGTCCTATAAGATGAAAAAGGACTGCCAGAATTTTTTCCCTTGTGAGTCAGAACAACAGAAACTCTTTTAAAAGGTGAGGACTTATAACTTTCCTATATTAGAAAACAAGGCTGTGTACGATAGTACGGTAAACACGTGATAAGCACTTAACACTGGAGCGTTTGGAACATTTCATGCGGTCATAGTAAATGGTTTGAACCCAGGAGTAGCAGTATCTCGTATAGTACGAACGTCTGGGGTGCTTGTAGTTCTGAAGAGAGCTCTCGTCAAACCATCACGATATGCGAACTACTTTACGTAACATTAGGCGTTTTATGATAAATAAATTATGCACATTTTGTAGCATCATTTCATTAAAAGAAGATACTTGAAGTTAATACTCTTGTCTACAAAACCAACTCATCGTTCGTCGCAAATGGCTGGAAATATTATTTCACAGTTTTAATTTTAGTTGTTGTTGGGTCTCGTCCCTAAAAAGCATTATGACAAAGTATTCATTAGCTGTCTAGTCCAAATTGCTAAAATAAAATAAAAACTATGAAAAAAATTACCATAAGTATGACATTCCTATTCCGGTAAGAATATCAATTTATCTCCGGGTCTACATGTAGTGAGGATCTGTCTTGTTTCATACCTTGTTGTCTACATCTGAACAAAGCAACTCGAAGAGGAAACAAAATCAAGTTAACAAATGGATTGCTAAATAAAAGGCCAAATAATGGGACTGGAAAAAAAAACAGTAGTTCTGATATGTTAGAATTCGGCAACGCTCCTTCAAACTACAGTAGGTTGTTTACAGTGCAACCGTGGAGGGCATACTTTATGCGTATCAAACGATGTGTCTACTAATTAAGTGAATTTAGCTAAAAAGAATGAAAACTACTTGCAGCGGCTTTGGACTTCTGGACGTTTGAAAATTTGATTTAAGCGTCTGTTTTGGCCGATCACATAGTTGTCATAGTGAACAACCTTAGCGTCATGGGAGAAGACATTAATTTTGTTATATCGATTTCACTTTAGCCATTCATTGTCCTCTTATTTTTTCTTTAACACGGCCAATTCTCTCAGGGAATTACAGAAGAACATTGCACACTTGCGTCACTGCTATGAGTACAAATTTCACCCCATCCACAATTCCCACATTCATCGATGTACGACTCATTACCTGCCTTGTTTTTGCGGAAAAAATCACTGCACTTAAACTTCACAGGCAAAGAGAAAGCAATAATTCTGTTGCCTCACAAGTGAAAGCATTTTCTGGCAGTCATGCTTTAACAGTTGCAAGGACGATTTTTAATTTTCGATTCTACTTGTGTTAAATCAGAAACCTAATCTAACCGACTGTGTAAATTTGATAACCTCATCAAAGTAATTATTGGCATGTTTTGAGCATGTATAACACTAGAGCATAGACACGATAAGGCGGTTTTTTTCTTCGTTCCTTTCTTGCACTCTCCACTGTCCCTCGCGCTGGTGTTTATGTATTGCATTCTTCAGAACTCTTTTTTTCTAAAGCGAATAGTTGGCGTGGTCCGAAACTAACTGGGAAATGTGCAAAGTAGGTTATGCCTTGATTGTGCTCCATCCCGCCGTTTACAGTTCCTTTGCCATGCAGCTTTGCCTGGGTCTCGAATAAAGTATTTTGTTTTCAAAGTGCTTAGTAGCCGCTATTAGGAGGATTAGCATGATATAAAGACAAAGACGTACCAGCAGACACTAAGTGCTTTATTAGTATTTCTTCTTAAACAGCTCGTTCAAAACTAACCATAACTGCGGTACCCTCGTGCTTAGTTATTAAAAGCTATAAGAAGGTGGCTTAAGCAACTACTACGTTGGACCGAGGACAAAGATGCTTAGAAAAAGCAACAACTATCCCTAAAGTAGACAAAAGATAACTTTTTTCGATTTTCAAATTACTAATGTGGCTCACGTTGGCTCCCTCTCTCATAAAATGGTTTACTTTCGCTCCCTTCGGTTATATAAAAGGGCGTTTTAAAGTAAGTGAAGGCTGTTCTTTGTCTAATATAAGTGTAACCGGAAAGGCAGAGTATATAATGTGCTATCTGACTGCTTCATCTATGATGTACCTAAGCGGCTGATTCTCAAAATAGGCATCAGATTTGTAAACGTACCTGAAAGAGATGTTTGACATGTAAATAATTCCTATGCGTCGCGAGAACATGACTTATTTTTTGGCCGTCTCTATCTTAAGTCATTTAACCACAACAAGTTATAAGACACGGTAAGCTACGCTAAATTCGTAATACAGCTACTTTCGTGAATCCAAATAACTCGGCTTTACTGTGTAAAAAGAAATAAACTTGAAAGCCAGAGATATTAATTTTAAAATTCCTAACGTTGAAAACTTGATAAGGGTGGCGCCTGCCGTATAAAGTACCGCACAGGACAAAAAAAAAAGGAGAGGAAACTGATGCCCCACCGCGTTTGAAACACATGCAGCTACGTTGACGGGCAAACGTTAAAAGATTTCATGACTCTGCAAAACTGCTCATAATTTTTGAGTTAACCTTTTTGAGATCACAGATCCTGAAATCCTTTTGGTTACAAAAGTATGCGACCCAAGTACTTATCGATCTCCACGGTGGTTATATTACTTAATACCAATGATTTAAATCCTTAAAAAAAAAAAAATGATTGCCTATACCTTTTAAAGTTGTACTTAAAGACAGATTGGAAACAATATCCTAAAAGGTGTGATTTTTCTTACAATATATCCAATTTTCTTATCAAGAGTAAAATCTGTTTATTGTGTTTCCCAATGTAGCTTAACTAACTGCGATGAATTGTTTGCAGTTTTATGTTTTTATCCCCTAGTAACAAACCACTTCCTCGCTGTAGTTGCAGTTGGTCAGCGAAACCTTGTTATGTGGACAATTTAATATTGCAAAATCTTATGCTTTATCACAAAGCATCGAAAGAACAAACCCCTATTGGTTAATGTCATAGCGACAAGAGTAGCCTGTGAGCATGCTAAGCACTATTGGAGACTGAGGGTTCTGCAAAATAGTTGGTATGAGAGCTTGCACGCAGGATAGGGTTTGGGAAAGTTTTTACGATTATATCAATTTCTAACTGTAAATAACAGCTGTAATGTTAACAGGCATGTAGCGAATTACCAAATATTTATAGCAAAGCGGTGTTAAAGAAACATTCAAATCAACCAAAAGCAAACAAACAAACAAAAAAATAATTAAAGACGATCACTCCTAAAACATTTCTGACCATTGTTATTGATCACATGCAGTACTTCAACAAGCACCTGCCAATTTACCTTCCAATGCCATAAACTATCAGCCATGCTAAAAAGTGATTATTACGTAATGCAATCTATTTAAATATATCAAGGTATGTAAGAGGAGCACTCTACACTAGCGTCTTCGCTGTGCGAGCAACTGTGAACTCCCCATCCTCTGTGACTGCAATCAGAGATCTGCCCCTCACTTCCTGAGCAATCCACCCAGTCAAGCCATATCCGACCAGTTCCTTGCCCATCAGTGCCGCTGCTGGTAGCGGATGGAAAGCCAAGTTGCCTGCAGACCACGTTAGCGTCATTTATATCCCAATAATCATCACAGACGGTGCCCCATTCACCTTGAGCGAAAACTTCCACCCTCCCAGTTAATGGCGTACTACCAATAAGTCGAATTGAGTCAACGACTGAGGTAAGGAAAAAAAAACAAACAAAAAAATAAAAATAATATCAATTGCCATCTTTTGCAGTGTTCAAATAACCAGTGCAAGAATGTGAGCACTCTTGCTGGAGTAAGGTCTTCGGGAGACAAAGAAAAACAGTTGTAATTTGGGGATGAAAAAATAATGTTCTATGTCTATTGCTCGCTATTGTATTACATCATAGCAGGGCACTTCAAGCGAATTCAGACGCATGCGCTTTGTATATATGTATTGCATATAATGTACAGGTAATAACACCTGTAGGACCATAGAAAACCCATGAGCTGCTTTATTCCATTGTAGCTAATAATAGACTGTTGAGATAGACTCAATAAACTTTTAAGCTGATCGATTGGTACAAAGTAGTTTTAGGGACCATATAATGATTGTAGTCATAGTAACAGTTCGCTTCGCTGACATTGATACTGAGCTTGACAAAAGTCTCTCACCGTGATAACTTGCAGCAAATCCTGAGAGCACAACCGATGTGTCGCTCGTAAAAGTGACAAAAAGCTGGTTGGACGAACTTGTAATGTTTGGAGGCAGCAAATTCCCAGTATAGTGTCCAATCAGGGGAGAGGAAGAAGATCCGCCATCGTACACGTTAACGTTATCGTAATTTGTCTCAATTTCAAATCTGAAGAATATTAGTTCCAAGTTGGTGTGTGAAGATAAAGTCCAGTTGCAGTTCATGGAATCACTGTAGGTTCCATATTTATTTGAATATATGAGTCCACTGGTGCTGGACCGAACGTCTAACAGATCTGAGCATGAACTGGAGGCCGTCACATGTAACTGGGCTGTTGAAAGAATGTAGCACAGCGTTAAATATACGTATTTATACAATAAACCAAGTCATTCTCGCATTTTGATTGGTTCTCGCCTATGATCTATTAGAGAACAGACGCACGATTGACGTCATCACCACAAAGTTTTTCCTTCTGCATTTTTAAATGGCGGAAAGTTTTGAGAAATAGGATAATATTTTACGTCACTGGCTGAAGATAAAGTACAAAAATGTCTTGTCGAGGCATTGAACAGGTACGAAAACCTGGAAGAAGTAAGAAAAAGAAAAAATACTCGAGCAGTCTCAGTCGGCAGTTGAGCGGGACAAAACCAAACACAAAATTGATCTTGCTTTGTCTTGAATTTAACAAATCCAATAAACAAAATGTCTATTACATTAATTTATTAAAAAGAATCAACTTTTCTCAATCTTAAAATAGTTGGTGACACAGATTGATGTCAGCCGAATGAAACATAAAATCATCACTTCTTCAATTCAGTTAAAATAAACACGTGACCTTACTTTCCAACGCGAATGTTCCAGTCCGTTTCAGAAAAGTATAGCTCACCACAGGTCGCGGCCAACTGTATTGCAGCCATAAGGTGTCTCCGATACTAAGTCAAACTAATTTGAGAATCACACAGAGGACACAAATTTCCACCGTCGGTAACCCTCCTTTCATTCAAAACTCGAATCAAATGGCGTCCAGTGTTGACCGCAACCGCATGTTTTTCCAGCGTATTCTTTCAACCTTTCAACTCCAGCAATGTTCAAGGCAACATACAAGCTTTTCGGCTTACAAGGTTGCCGGCTCTGATGACAAAAACTGACTTGATTTTTCCAGCATTTTCTTAACATTTATAGATTTCGCAGTTCAATTCTGCTTTCGCTGTAAGTTTTAATTCCACGAGAAGCCATTTGAGTCAAGTTTAACAGTGGCGTGATTTTTCTTGACCAGTCACAATTCCTTGTTACGGATAGCAACCCATGAGATTGCTTCATTTTGTATAGACAACAGATTACGTCAAATGGCTTTTTTCGTGTTTGCCAAAGTGGGCAAAGACCGGTTTCGAGTAATTGAGAAATATTTTGAAATAAAAAAGGCTGTAGTAGCTTGTTTCCTTATTGTATAAAACAAATAGATTCCCTGTTGCCGTGCGTCTGTTCAGTAATAGATCACAGAGGACGCCAAAATGTGGTAAGAACATCAGTGACACACTCGGCTATCGCCTCGTCTGCCACTTTTTTGTTCTTACCACATTTTGACGTCATCTGTGATCTATTACTGAACAGACGCACGGCAACATGGAATCTATTTGTTAAATAGAAATCCTCATAAACCAAACTGTTCAGTCGCTGTTCCCCGCGAGAGCACCATGAGTTAAACATTGGGCACAATCTTTTATTCTCTGAAACCTGTAGTTAGCCACCTTTATACTAAATGTTAAATTCTAAAGTGAAGCTAGCTATGAAAATAACGTGAAGAAACATTGAAGGAAAGAAAACTTGAAAGAAACTGAATAACGAAGAATCATCACTCATAAAAAATGAACAATGGGATATAGTAATACATGATAATAGACAATTTCTATGGCTTCCTAGAGATCTTTAGGCAAATAGCTATTACCCAAAAATTTCCCTGAGGAATGATGTGTAAATAAGGACAATTTATTCACAGAGTTTTCTTATCTCCTGTATGTGGACTGGACACAAGTTTGAAGTCCGTCTCTGTCATTCCTCCCTTCTCTGTCGTCTCCCCACAGTCAAATTAAATGTGTTACAGTTAACTGTATTCTTACAAGTGCAAAACTGTCCATCTCCAAAAAATCCGGCTGCACATGAACAACTATATGAACCCGGAGTATTCTGACAGATGGCATTCACATCACAGACGGATAAGGGATCAACGCACTCGTCGCTGTCTGAAATAAGTGAAAAGAAACAAAAATGCCTAATACATAAACTGACAAATCGCAACCTATGTAGAGTAGTGTGTTACATAGCATTTCGTATTTTGCTTGAACCAAAATGTCAGTTCAAAAAGTAGCAAAGTAAAAGAAAGTCAATGATAGACTCTTTAGGGTCCTGACTAGGGGGAAAAAATTGTCGATCGCGTTTTACGGCCTAATTTTCAGTTTTCTACAAGACCATTTCCCAGCCTAGGTTTTCCCAAATATCCAGATCCCATTTCTTGTTTTTTTGTCATTCCCAGTCAACACATCTGGATGATGTGACAGATCGAATGTTTCGGTGAAAAAAAAATAAAACCAAGTTAAGACCTTTAGGGTTGGTAGTAACCTATATATCTAAAACACAACAACTTTGCTTACCATCACAAGTGAGTTCCCCGTCCCCTGTGTAGCCTGATAAACACACACAGTTGTAGGAGCCA
>OMLO01004220.1_pt1 | contig 11973 bp, 5 predicted proteins | sample 1674811 | NCBI WGS metagenome assembly OMLO01 (sample SAMN06265003, study PRJEB25207) | coral metagenome | isolation source: Coral host | place: Mexico:La Bocana,Puerto Morelos, Mexico | collected 2008-11-13
CAAACTTCCTTCCGGTGCAATATCACGAGTCGGACATGCATATGTCATTGACTTATTTTTGTCTCCATCTCAAAGTCCACATAAAAACCAGTTTGACAACAGGTACGACAAGCTGATTGACGTCAATCATGTGAGCGCTGATTGGCCGTCCTAGTATAGTTCTTGCCGTTGATTGGTGGGAGACATGTATGTTTCTAAATATGGAGTGGTATTGCATCAGCCAAGGGTTCAAGACACGCGGCACGTATTCTTTTCAATAAATTTCATCATCCATCGAGAAAATGGCGGAGTGAAAGATTTGCGGCAAAGCTCCTCGTGCAATTTTTTTGCACCCTTTACAACCATGGAGTAAGTACTTCGTACATCGCCCGTAGCTTAGAATGAGTGTAAAATTGCTTTCGTAAAGACCTTAGTATATTCTCAGTAACGAAACAATCGCTGAAACCCAGGATAAAACAATACTTCGTTAACACGTTGTCTGCGTTTATCACCCTTTGTTTACTACAGTACCCGAGTCTTCAAATTTCAGCTTTGAAGATAAATAAACTAAGCTGAAAGTCCGTATTGGAAAATATGGGCAGTTTATAGCATAATTCTACGTTAAATCGGCCTAAAATCGTTGTCTCCTTTTCGAATCGAAGTGTATAAAATTACGAAGCGCGGTAATTTTGTACTAATATGTCTAATATGGGTCTTCGATTTTCGTTTCAGTTCTCAACAACGCGCCCAAGCTCTCTCTCATACATCGATTATTGATGGCCAGAACGTATCACAAAGCCAAAATGGAAGACATTTCGTTATTTTCGGCATCCGCAATTTTCGAAGAGCTAGAGCTCTTCAACCCGTTTCCCGCGGTAGAGGAAAACGGGTTCCCTGATGAGTATGACGTGTACAGTTTTATAGAAGACCCTGGTGTGAAACCACCTCCTAGCTTGCTAGCGGAAGATCTTCTACAACAATTTGAAATCGAAGGTTAGTTTCATTTTTTGTCAAGACTTTTTTTGTCAATCGTGTGAATATATTTACGTAGATCTTATCTGTTTGGTTTTGGGCTGAAGCTTATGTGCTCCCTTCCGTGAAGGGTTTAAATACCCCCTCGCCCTCCCCCCCCGCCTGTTACTACGCACAAAGAACAACACTCGTCAATCAACTAAAAGGAATGTTGACGCCTGACAGCCGTAGTTGCATCAGAATCTTGCATCATACGATTTTACTTAAATCAAGGAGCATTTCTTTTTCCTATTACGTGCATTGAAAATGTCGAGAAATACAGAAGCATTTTCTGTTGAAAGTGCATACCAAGGTTTGACAGGATGTGTGATGTTTTGTGATTTTAGCTGGCAGTGGCCTGTTAGATGCTGATTGGATGACAGAGAAACTGGAATTCAACAATGCTGAGCCATCAGTGCCTTTCCAAGAGACTGATACCTTTGTGAATCTTGGTGGAGTGGATTTAACAACCCTTGAAGTGGGAACTGCTGTAAAAAGTGAACCTGAAAACACCACCACCACCATCGACGAAAGTATGATTCCAGTAACAGCAGATCAGCCTTCTGAGAATATTTTTGCAAATGTTGATGAAATACTCAAGAGACTCTGTGCAGATAAGAAGATACTCCTAACTGAAGAGCAACCTAATTGCCCCTCGTCCCCCTCACAGAGTGTTCCTGATGTGGAGATCAACACTCTGAAAGCTCTCCTTTCACCCAAGTCAGATGTAAGTGATGAAAGCACTTCACTGGCCTGTTCGGAAGGGGATAGTTTCTCTTGTCCTTCATCACCCGAAACACCTGTCCAGCAGAATGTCAGGACATCTCCGACAGCTGCAACTCGGCCAAGGCCAACACATTTTGCACCATACTCGAAGGAAAAGCCTGCTAAGGTGAGAAGTCCACAACAGAAGAAGAGGAAGCGTGAACAGAACAAAGATGCTGCTACTCGTTACCGAATCAAGAAACGTGAAGAACAAGAGACTGTCGAAAAAGAACTTACTGGGTTGGAGAAAGATAATGTTGAGCTGAAGGAGCAAGTTACGTCTTTGTCTAAGGAAATTGAGTACTTAAAAAACCTGATGCTTGAAGTTTATAAAACCAAGCTACAAAAACAATGTTTGCTTGTTTCGTAAAATTAAGTAAGTCATTCATTATGTAAATACTATTTATAAAATCTTGCAACTCCATTCAAGTGTTAATGCAGTTAGTCAAGCTTATCTGTTTTTGTTTTGATATAACTTCATGCTTTCTCAAAATTTGTCACATTTTGCAATATGATTTGTACATTAAAATGATTTTAAACATTAACAAGTTGAGTTATTTGTTGACTGGGCTTGAGATTAACAGGGAAAGTCGGAATTTTATTTTGAGTTAAGGCTATTCCCCAGTATTGCACTGCGCATGATTCCACATGTGATTAGTGCATGCACTAACCACAACAAAAACGACAGCTTGTTTACGGCTAGACCTCAACCTTGGAGAAGTCGTTCCTTCTTTGAAAACAAGTGGGGTGACCTATAATTTATTCGGTAGTGTTGAATTGAGAAATAAATTTCTCTCTGTAAAATTAAGATGGCCCAATTCTCAGTGAAGAACAAGAAACGATCATGGGAAACGTCAAGGAGGCAAGCAATCGTGACTACAGTATCGGTGACAACTATTTATTGGGTACAAAGACCCCATACAAAAACGATGCAGGTGCTCGTCGGAAATTCTGAAAATAACCCCAAAGGGGTGATAAGATCTTGTTTTTTGGGCATGGCTTGAAATTTCTACCCCCCCAAGTTTTAAGAGGAATCGACAGATCATATTTGTACTCGGTATTTAGAATGGAAACAACTTGCAACTGGGGCTAATGCAAGGAGTCTTAAATGATATATTCACTTGCATGAACCTCCACTATAAGTTATTTCTTGTCCAATACCCACAATGCGAATATGGAGCACTTTTTTCCTCTTTTGCTTAACCTCAAGTAAACACAAGGAGGGTTGGGAGAATTTGAAACAGTTTATGAAAACATAGGCGATCATACACAACTTAAGCAGCTGTGAAATTAAAGTCTAAAAACAATACAGGCCTAAACGGGATTCGAACCGAGCTAAGCCATCAAGTCAACTGGGTGCTGGTTCCAGCTTGGGGTTCCCAGCTGGCTTATGGCAGTTAAAGCACTCGTAGAGCACTGCACCGGTATCGCAGAGGTCATGGGTTCGACTCCCCTTAAGGCTTCATTTTGTTTTCAGGCTTTAATGTTGTGTATATAATGCGATGATCATCTATGTCTTCATATCTTCCTCCGTACTTGAAATATTCATCTGCGTTGGAAAGTTTCTCCCAACGGCTCTCCTAACGACAAAGCGGAGGAGTGGAGAGAGAGCGAGCCTTGAAACGAGCTTGTCTTGTAGGGGTGGCGTAGGCTCTGTGACCCCCTACCCCCTGTCATATTATTTTATCATGTGAGCCTGCAGCCAACCAGCAGTAATATAAAACAGCAGGCACAGGGGGTAGGGGGTCACAGAGTCTACGTGGGAATAATTCGTCACCCGTCTTGCATACTCTCATCTCAACACTCCCATCGGCCAGTGAGAGCGCTTGTAGTACCTCGGTTACTGTATTTAAAACATCACTTTGTCTCTATCGGTCTTGTCATACTTTTTCCGCCTCAGTACCCTAAAAGGGACCGCGAAGGCTCCCGCTGTGGACCTTTTGAGACTGAAAACCCTGGCAGTTCCCTGGGGCGGATCCAGGAGTTCACAGAAGGGGGTTGGATATTAGGACCGCCGAAGGTGGTCCCCTGTGGGGAAGTCCTGGGGTATCCTCCCCCGGAAAATTTTGAAATTCATGTCCTCGGAAATGCGATTTCCGACGTTTTGAGGCCAAGTCATTGACGTCAGCGGTTCAAATTTAGGGGGCTCGACCGAACCCTCCCAGCCCCCCTAGATCCGCCCCAGAGTCACCCCGCTGGGGCTTCCTTCAGTAGTTGGTCTGAAATGGCGTCGAACAAACACGAAGTTATCGTAATTACTGGGGTTTCTACAGGCTTAGGCCTTGCTATGGTAAAATGGTACGCATCCAGAGGCCATACAGTGTTGGGATGTGCAAGATCGGCACACAAGATAAGTCAGTTGAACGAAGAGTATTGTAAAGGAAACAAACCCAAGCAGTTTTCTGTTGTTGATGTTGTGAACGATGCCGATGTAAAACGTTGGTCAGAAGAAGTTACTTCTAGCTTTGGAGCGCCGACTTTTCTCCTGAACAATGCTTCCATCATCAATAACAATGCTTATCTCTGGCACATTTCTGCACATGAGTTTAACAATGTTATTGATATCAACATTAAAGGTACCACAAATGTGATTCGTCATTTTGTTCCCGAGATGATCAAAGCTGGCAAAGGCGTGGTTGTGAATTTTTCTTCCGGTTGGGGAAGGAGCGTTGCGGTGAATGAGGCGCCTTATTGTGCCTCCAAGTGGGCCATCGAGGGCCTTTCCAAAGCAATGGCCCAAGAGCTACCTGAACCGTTGATCTGTGTTCCATTAAGTCCCGGAATTGTCAACACGCCTATGTTAAAGACCTGCTTTGGAGAACAAGGTGCATCACTGCACAAGTCACCAGAGGAATGGGCCGAGACTGCCTGTCCATTCATTCTTTCCATAAACAGTTCTCAGAATGGAAGTAGCCTCACTACTCCTTGATTGCAACTGAAGACTCAATGACATTATGCAGTTTCAGAAAATATCCATTCCCACCCCAAAGAAGGTTAAATTAAAATACCTTCAGTGGGGGGAGTACTGATATTTTCTGGAACAACACATTATTTTATGGCACTAACTTCAGTTTTTGTTACATAGTTTGTGAAGTGTCAATTTTTGTGGTAACTGATATTATTGTAGTCAAAAAGTCCTTTTTGGCTTGGTCTTCATTTGATATTAATTCAAGCGATATTTATTCATATTTTTTAAACTCAGTATTTCATTTATTCAGGAATTTCCCCTGCTGTCGATATAAATTGTAAGCTATGATGAAGCCTTGGATCCTACTGGATCATAGCTGCTGTAGCTTATCCCTGGTTTCTGTACCATGAAGCGGCTAGGAGTATTTCTTCTCCCCCATGGACGGGATGCTAGTCCATCGCAGGCCATTCCTCTGCAATTTGTTACATTTCCCCAACAATTTTCCAGTACCCATCTATACTCCTGGGTGGAGAGAGGCACTGTGAGAGTTAGTGTCTTGCCCAAGAACACAACACAGTGTCCCCTGCCAGGGTTCGAACCCAGACTGCTCACTCTGGGGACGAACGCACTAACCATGAGGCCGCTGCGCCTCCCTTAAGCTATGATGGGACCCTGACATTCTTTTTCTTCGTTGGTTTGCTTGTAGGAGGGGGTTTTCCTGTTTTATATTGTTTTAGTTTTAGTGAATCGAATACATTAATGGTGTTAATATTTTGGTATTTTTTGGTAAACAACTGTTAATAGTTAGTTTTAGGAATTTACCTTGGGAATTATCAAAGCTGAAAGGGTTAATAAACCACTAGAAAAAGGCAGGAATATGCACTTTTACAAAAACTTCAGAGCGCCTTTCACAGCTAATTTAAGCGGCAAGATGCTAATAGTTCTTCAAACAAACTCCTTGGTGGTTTATTTGCTTTTAGCTAAGTAATTTGATTAAAAACTGAACTATTGGACAAAACAGTTGAAGAGTTTTCATTGGCTTAGCAAATCACAGTATTTGAGCCATTATACTATGCTCCACAAATATGGTAAGCTTATATGGTAAAAACCATATTTCTATATTTTGTTAGAAACACAGAACTAGGTTGAGCTGTTGACATAATGATGGCACGACCAAAGAGAATTTACATTTTGATGATCAAAGTAAACGAGTTTTTTTTTGTGTGTGGTGAGGTATTTTCTAAAAGAAATAGAAAACATATTCTCTGTAAACACTCATGAAAGTTTGGGAGAACTTGAAAACGCTGTGAAAACACTCACCTGTGGCTCATGTTCCTACAGCATTTCTCATTCTCCCAAACTTTCACTCATGTTTCCAAACTCGATAGAAACACAGGACATGTTTTCTATTTCTTTAATGTAACATCAGCATTTATATGACACATATTTATACACATATTTATTGTATTAAACATCCGAGCCACCTGTTTGACAAATTATAGACCATTTTACAATTCTCAGTTCAGTGACCTAGTGAATAAAGGGTGAAAGTTTCTAAAGAAACTGTGGTGCTGCGTCGGTGGGGGTAACAAGGTAATTTGGTTATATCAACTAAGTTGAAAATGTAAATTGGCCACCATAACGAGCTAAAAAGCTGACATTTGAAAACGTCAGCAGGAGCCCATTGGTAATGGGCTCCTGACATCAGCTTTTTAGCTCGTTACGGTGGCCAATTTACATTTTCAACTTAGTTGATATAACCAAATTACCTCAGTGACCTAGCCTTTGAATGGCATAGAGGCTGCATACCTCTCTAATTTCTGTTATGTAAATGCACCCTTTACGTTACCATTATCAAAGAACTTGATTTACACAACAAAAGCATGCCAGTGAGGTCTGTATAAAACAAAAGCCACCTCAAGCCTCACTACCATTCAAAGGCCAGGTTACCGACCAGGTAACTGTAAAATGGTCTATTCTACATGTCTATGGCTTGGTGAACTAGCTGGGATGGAACTGTCCAAAGAATCATAACTGCCCTAATGATAAAGAAGTGGACAACAGTTGGCTATCTACCTCACTCCAAGAGGCACAACTGCCAAAGATACCCAGATTAGTTCTGTAGCACTGAGGTACCGCTGGACAGGCTATGGTGTTTTGGCCTTGCTGTCCTGAACAGGGTATAAAACTTTACATGCCTCTGTCCTACACAGGACCAGAACCAGAGTGTGCATTTTGTGTCTTGTCCTAAACACGTGCTTGAAATAAAGGGTGCTCTCTTTCGCAGGATATGGTTTTTAGAGTATTTCTGCACTAAACAGGATGAGAATTTCTAAACCTTGGCGGAACCCCTATGCCCATGGCTCAAGTCCCCCCCCCCCCCTTTTTGGCACTGCCAAAGACTTGCTTTTCACCAAACGATACGTTGACCCCTTTTCCCATCAAATGTCAGCCGTCTTGTCGTCGCCTGGGTAACGAGGAAGGTCTTGCAAGTATGTTCAACCCAGTTTATTGAATTTAGTAACATGGTTTCCAGACTCCTTACCAGTTTCATCCTTTTCTTAATCGGTCTAAAAATGGCATCGAACGAACTCGAAGTTATCGTAATTACCGGAGTTTCTTCAGGCTTAGGCCTTGCTATGGTGAAATGGTATGCATCTAAAGGCCATACAGTGTTGGGATGTGCAAGATCGTCACACAAGATAAGTCAGTTGAACGAAGAGTACTGTAAAGGAAACAAACCCAAGCAGTTTTCAGTTGTTGATGTTGTGAACGATGCGGATGTGAAGCGTTGGTCAGAAGAAGTTACTTCTAGCTTCGGAGCGCCGACTTTTCTCCTGAACAATGCTTCTATCATCAATAACAATGCTTATCTCTGGCAAATTTCTGCAGAGGAGTTTAACAATGTTATTGATATCAACATCAAAGGTGTCACAAATGTGATTCGCCATTTTGTTCCCGAGATGATCAAAGCTGGGACGGGCGTGGTTGTGAATTTTTCTTCCGGTTGGGGAAAGAGCGTTGCGGTGAATGAGGCGCCCTATTGTGCCTCCAAGTGGGCCATCGAGGGCCTTTCCAAAGCAATGGCCCTAGAGCTACCTGAACCATTGACCTGTGTCCCATTAGATCCTGGACTTATCAACACGCCTATGTTACAGATCTGCGATGGAAAAGAAGCTGCATCACTTGAGAGATCACCAGAAGATTGGGCCAAGACTGCTTGTCCATTCATTCTTTCCATCGAGCATTCTCAGAATGGGAGTAGCCTCACAGTTCCGTAGTTACACCTTTGCTTTGTTAACCTGCAAAATTATTTTACAACACTGGCTTAGTTGACATAGTTTCTGAGGTGTCGATTTATATATATCACTTTAAGTAGTATTCTTTGTTCAATAAACTCTTAAAAAGAGTTGCATTCTTGACAAAACCTCTGTTTTTTTAGTATTGTGTGGCAACCACTGATTACTACCCAATTCATGTTGCACATACAGTGCCTGAGGGCAGGAAATGGTAGCCTGTGTCACATCCGGAAGGAATTTTCTTCGTTAAGTCCAGACTTTACGAAGAACTTTAACGGACTTTACGAAGAAAATTGCGGATGTGACGCAGGCTAGTTTTCATTCGCGCTTTGCGTGCAGTGCAGAGGATAGCCAGAAGCATATCTTCTGCTGATTACTATTAAAGTTATGAAAATATGTACTTTTAAAATTGGTGACGTGAAACATTTTCAAATAACGTCCACAAAACAGGATCTTGGTATCCTTTAGATGTTCTTTATCTTAGGAGTCCGTTCGATCCACTTCCAAACCAACCGATCCCCATCCCCAACACCACCCCCCCCCCCACCCCCGCAGAGCACAGTGTAGGTCACGCGATTCATCATGGCAGACGGAGCTGTCGGGTTTAACCCTGTCAATGTCAACAGTGTTACATACATTGGGACTGTTGCAGTGTTCCTTGTAGCTATGAAGGTCCCTAAGATATTCATAAAGCATTTCCCTGCTACAGGCTGTCTCCTCGTGTCGAATGATGCCAAGTTTGCAAAAACTCAAGATTTGGAATATCTTTTCGTCGGACTTTGGTCGCTGCATTTTCTCCGGCGAACGATTGAAGTGCTGTTCGTCCATGATTACCGAAGGAAAATGTCTTTTGTAGAAAGCATAGGAGCGCCTATTTATTATTGGTCCTTTGCGTTTTGGAACGGAGTTGCGCTACGACACGACAATGGTTACAAACAAACATTTCTTGCTCTCACTGTGGCTGGCTCGATAATGTTCTTGATTGGCGAGGCTGGAAATTGCTTCTGTCATCTCAAACTACGTACATTTAGGAAGGAAAAACGAGCAGGTTGGCTGTCTCCGAACTCACAGCATGTTCTACCACATGGATTCCTTTTCGATTGCATTTCGTGTCCGCATTATTCGTGCGAAATTTTATCATGGCTGGGTTTTTTCTTGGCATCTTGGACTCTACCGGCAGCCCTGTTTCTGCTGGCAACAATCATCACTCTTTTTGTTTACGCACATAAGAAACACAAGGCATATCAACAAGAATTTGATGGACTGGCTGGGAGGGAATTGTATCCTAGAAATCGAAAAGTCCTTATTCCTTTTGTGTTTTGAGAACAAGTCAGTACACTCTATGTAAACCATGCATCTTTGGGTACCCCCTGCCCTACCCACCATGGTGCGTACATTTATGAGCATCCCCGGGGCAGAAAATTTCCAAATTACAAATCGTATCTTTTTTCTTTTTTCTGTGCACATTACGAAACTTCAGGGCCCCTGTTTATAGTCGAATGTTTCAGCAGGAGCAACAGGGGTTAAGAGGATTTTTATTTTATATATATATTGTCATATTATATTTTTGTTGTTGTTTTACTTATCACATCAGTTTGTAGTTATTGTTTTCAAATGTTGTAAAGAAAATTGGCAAAAGTATCTGCATATGATGCGTACATCCTAGATATCTTAAAATTTTAAAATAACTTCTTGGATCATTTCTATTAATGTCAATAATAATTACATTATATAATTTTTTAAATAAATGATTGCTTCATTAAAAGATTATTTTTTTCAGAGAAAAAAAAACCCTATGTTTGTTTGGTGTAGAAAGGGTTGCAAAAAACAAAACAAGGAATGAAACAACGAAAAAAAATGAGGCACCGATGGGATTCGAACCCATGACCTCCTGTTTACTAGACAGGCGCTCTAACCAACTGAGCTACGGCGCCATCACAATGCATGGAGTGACAATTTGTAAATTATAATCCAGATGTAATCTTCAATCACTGACAATGCTCTTTTCTACTTGTGAAAATTGTAATTATCCAACATTTGAATGTTGTATAGGTAGGATTAATCGATATCTGGTTATAAAACAGCAAACAATGGTCTTGCTTGTTCTCTTTTGTTGCGCACGCGATGCGATGGGATCTCAGGGGAGGCCCCAGAGTCCTCAGCAACCAATCACAGTGTGCGAAATGAGGCGTGAATTGACAGCGCGGTGACTTTAATTCGCCAACGGTACTCACTGCTCAGTTTACAAGCCGTTTCTTTAATCGTTTCGTTAATTTCTTGGTAGTATAGAGTACCCTTTTGCTCTGAGATCCTGGTTTTCTTCTACTAGCTCCAGTTAAGTTATTTTCTTCCGTTCTCTTTGGCAAAGTCTGCTAATTTCCTCTTTACCTCGAAAAAATGAAGCTTCGAACACGTATTCCATCGCGAGCGCGGATATGTTCACTGCTAGCTCTGCCCGAGGAGGTTGTCCTCCTTATTTTAAAATGTCTGACGGCAAATGAACTAATGGACCTGAGATTGGTGAGTTGACGACATATACCTCTATTCTTTTGAAGCGCAAGGTCTTGTTTTCTTTAAAAATTCAAGGTTGTGCGACCGTTGTAAACGACTAGTTCACATGGACGCAGCGGACAGACGGCGACCGTTGACGGTTCGTTTCGTTGCTAATTTCTTCTTTCATTTTCTGCCTTTGCAGGTTTGTTCAAGGTTAAAGCAACTGATTGACGATTCCTCTAGTCTATGGCTGTCAGCGTCTTTTCTTGGAGTTTGGCCATCGCACAAAAGTCTGCCTCTTCTTCAAAGGTTTGTTATGGTGCATTGTTATATGTAACGGAATTCGGCTGATTTGCGCGTCATTCGAATTTCCCTCTCTTTCCATCGTGCTTTCTGTACGAGACCGGCCTTACACAACTTATCCGTGTGTTTTACCTAATGTATTATAACTTTTTGGCATCGTTCTTCTTTCTTATTATTATCTTTTTGCCATCCAGGGCAGCTAATCTAGGAAATCCTGAGGCTCTTATAAAGCTTGGACTTGCTCATTTGTATAACGAAGGAAGTAAGTGGTTGTTCGTACTAGCGTTACGTGTGTCAGTATGAACAATAAGTTTATTTTGGGTGAAAACTGCAATAAAACTTACCGTTGTATAGTACTGTAGGAAATTATTGTTTCTTTAAATTATGGCCTTAAATTTGCATGACCTTAAAACAAACTTGTCACCAATAAATACTAGTTAGGTTTGAAAGGTTTTTGTTGTGTTTATGCAAACCCGTCTGAAAATCTGCCTCTCTTATTCAAGAAACTATTTGAACGTCGAGATAAAATTTGAATCTTGATTATTGTTATAAACAAGTGTTTTTCGTTTCTTTTCTTCATTGTGTTTTTAAACAAGAAAAGAGAAGACTTTTTGTGTTCCTATCAAGTTGTAGAAACTCTTATAAAAATTTGGAAGAAACCAAAAAATTTTTGGTGGCTTCAGTTTCCATAGTACTTCTTTTTCTCCCAAACTTCCACTTGTGTTTTCTAATGCAATAGGTAAAATGTTCAAAATATTTATTTACCATTTTCGAACCGAGAATAAAATATGACACTTGCCAATGCTAAGCTAATTTAGTTTTTGTTGCCTATCATTTCAAGTTTCAGAAACTGGAGAGAAGGGTGTCAATGCAAAAGAAAATGGTCGTCTTGCTGCACAATTCTTCTTTAAAGCTGAAAGTGCCATTCAAAATGGTGCTCCATTCACTTGGTTTTTTGTACGCCCACCTTGGGCTCCGTCTGGTGTGTGCTGTAAATCGTGTGTCTTCAACAGTATGGTGGAACTATGTTCAGATTCCGACGTAAGTTATTGCAGTGTTTTTGTGCATAAGCAGAAAAAAGTCTCTAAGCCATTTGTTTCTTTGGAGAGTTGTCAGAAAATGCTGTCTGGCAGCAAAACATTGTTATCTATTTCAATATCTCAGTTGGTTACTCTGCTGAGCTGATTGTCTGATTCAGATTCTTAAGATAAAGAT
>OMLO01004221.1_pt1 | contig 11973 bp, 6 predicted proteins | sample 1674811 | NCBI WGS metagenome assembly OMLO01 (sample SAMN06265003, study PRJEB25207) | coral metagenome | isolation source: Coral host | place: Mexico:La Bocana,Puerto Morelos, Mexico | collected 2008-11-13
AATATTTCTTATAAAGTAATTTTCCAGAGAGAAAAAAATAAACACGTTATTTGCCGGCCTAGGTTGGTCCGTATTGGTAAAAACTGTGCCCTTGGTCTTGAGCACGGCCCTCGGCCTGCAGCCTCGGACCGTACTCAAGACCTCGGGCACAGTTTTTCCCAATACAGACCTCCCAGCCGGCAAATAACATATATGTAATAAAGAAAAACATATGCTAACAAATATCACCTTTAAGCTGTCCTCCAGGATTTTCTGGAACTAGCTGAATAAAAGCCCCCATTTGTTACTTAGCAGAAATCAACATTGTTGTAATTTTGGCCCTTAAAGTCTATTATTAGCAAGTGGCCTATGGCAAAATACATTTAGAAGTATGAGAAGAACTATTTCATCTCAGATAAATTAATCATTAACTGTCTTTACTATGAACAAGTCTTGTCAGTTCACGAACTTGAGCTGCGTGAGTGTCTACCAAAAGTTCTAGTTCCTTGACTTGACTTTGTAGTTCAAATAATTTGTTATTTTGCTCCTGTTCTTTCATCTCCTCCTTCTTCTTTCCTCTGTTATATTCTAGATACATTAGCATAGCTGCCACACCAAACACCAGCGTTTCTCCTAGAAGCTCGGCACCAACATCAACTGCTGCTTGTTCACTTAACGGCTGTACTTTATCTGGACCAGACAGCCCCATTATGCGCATCTTGACGTTTGTCTCAAGCCAATGATAACCTGCCAAAAAGTTCAAACATTTCATGACTGCTTCCAACATTTGTCTATTTAACAATTACACTACAAGCTCCGTCTTCTATGAGCGAATAGGCAGAGAGGTGCAGCCATATTGAGTATAAAATAAAAATAAAGGCGAGAAGAACTACAGCACAAAACCTAGAAGTTGAAGCGTTTTTATGAAAAGCAATAAAGCAGCTGTGAATATACCTCATAGCCCACATTAGCTAGTCAACTAGTCAGCTAGTCAACCTCCAACATAACTTGACAAGTAACTTGACCTCAGCCTCAGCCAACAATTAGAAATGGAAATCATTTTAACGTTCAGCAATATACAACCTGGGGGTCTAAATAAAGTCTTCAATTTTATATTTTTTATATTTTATAGCTTCGATGTGCTTAGCTTCCTTACAATACTTTCAATGCACAGTCACACAAACCAAACATTTTCATGAAACAGTTTTCTCACTAAAGAAGGGCTATGCCTGAAAACGTTTGTGATTTTTTCACAAGATGACACTCTTCTACCAGTTGTGTCCTGGTGTACCGGTACACAGAGGGAATAACCATTGTACTTCTTTGTTTACAAACCTTTGTTTAACTGTTGAACATTGTTGGGCTTTTGTATCGGTTCTTGTGAACTGGTACACGAGGACAGATGCCTACTACCTTATCAGTTTTTAATTTTTATGTTTTTGACAGTTTTTTCCACATCAGAGACAACTCATTTTCTTGTTTGCTCTTTCACTATTGGTTTAATGTTCAAACATTTTGTCATTCCTCATACTTGCCTTTGAACCTAAACAACTGCATTTGTGACATTGTGTGTGTACAACTGTATGTTTTTTCATGGCCTAATTGTACACAACTAGGACAACTATTCGTCCCCAGGTCCCCCCCTATTCCTCATGTGACCTATTATGAATTACAACTGTTATCTCTATCGTATAGCCATCTAAAACTGAGAAATGTAAAGATTAAAAGCTTTACTGATACCATTTAGTTTAGTTCTTAATTCCTAAATTAAATCGGAGCTGATGAAATCTGATGCAACAAAACTAGATGGAGGCTCACGAAGCTGATCAATAATATTTGGCGTACCTTGACCAGACCAAACACAGACATACTTCTTAAAGAAATCACTTTGCTTCGCTGTCGTCTTTAAACTATTAGCGATTGGTTTGGAGATTTGTTTGATGGCTAAACTTGCCAGCTTGAACAACGGAAATGCACCGACCACCATGGCGGGAACGTTTGGTCAGTTACTACGTCATGTACACGGTGATGAAAATGTCCCAGGAGGTGTTTTCCATCTTGCACAATTCTCCGATCAATTCAAGCAAACAACACATTGAAAAATAAAACCAATACAAATACAAAGAGGGGGGGATTAACAAGGTTACAGATATTGCTTTCTCCATCCGTCTCCATACAAAACTGTATTAATTTGGATAAAACAGTTCTCCAAATAACGCGTAAATGAAAAACCGCACAGAATAACTTAAATGAACAAGTAATTAGTTAAAATTCCCTTGGTTAAAATTCTAAACATCTTTCTAGTAAAAGTCATATTTTTACCCTTTAAATGGGTATCATGTGGACGTGGTATTTAATTACAAGAATTGGTTAGTGTCAACCCCGTTCCCAGGACTTTTCCCTTCTCGTGGGAGGGGCGCCCCCCTTGCGCCGATTGCGCCCCCCTCGAGAAGGGAAAAGCCCTGGGAACGACGTTAGGTTAGCCTGTGTAAACAAAATGGCGCCACGTTGGAAATCGAAAACCCAATTGAAACTGCAGTTAGCAGGGGAGCTTCGCTCGTGGAGCCTTAAAAGGCTTCGATTTTCCGAAAACGGAAGGTAATTGTGAACAGTGGTCAATACAAAGCTAGTCGAGAACATAAGAATCCCAACTCCAAAAAATTATGTTGATTACAAAGCAATTGTTATTAATGTCTTAAAAATATTTGAGCAACTTTACAAAATTTTTGAGCAACTTCTTCAATTTTGAGAAACTTTTGAGCAACTTTTTGGCATATTTCTTAGCAACGTTATAGCTTTTCGGAGCAGAATCTGGAAAGGCCTAGGAGAGGTACCCTCAAATGCCCGCCACAGTAACACAAAACCGACCAAGTTAAAAGGATATTCTCAAGGACTACTTGAGAGAGCGGAACAAGTAAAACTCTAAACGGACACATGCAATAATGCAATGTGTATGTGTATGCAATAAATGTCGTTTTTCTCGTTCGCTCATTGGCCGAGCTAAAATGAATAAATTCCATGGAATGACGTCACTTTGCGCCAAGCGAGAGCTTACTTGAAATCTGTTCTTTGATTAGTCACATTTACAAAACGGAAAATTCTTTTGATCCCAAGCTTTTACGAAGCCAGCTAAAGCTATTATGTAAATAACATCACCTCGATAACGTTTGGTCGGGCCTGGGTCGCTTACTTTTATAGGCTAAACTTTATTTGCAACTTCAAAGACTGGACTGTTCCCTGGAATTTTGATAGAAAGTTATCAATAGGTTTAAAACCCCTAATTACTTCTTCTTTGTGCAAGATATAATTGTCAAGCAAAGATGCAGCCATTGCGAAAAGCAGTTAACTCTGAATATACCAGATGATATGTGAAAAACTGTCATACTTAGCCGAAAAGTTGTTCACATTTGGTGCATTAGTTGGGTAAATACCCTGGTCTAGAAAAACGTTTAATTTTTCCTTTGATAAGCCAGTTCGTCACGAGGATCCCAACACCTACTCAAGATGATTAGGCATTTGTGTGGTACAAATGTTGAAACACCACTCGATAAAGAGTGGTAGTATTCATCCGTTAAATATAATTGTGGAAAAGTCAGGCTGGAAACTGTCGCCAGCAAAGTCGTTAAAGGACTTTCATGGGCTTCACGTCTTACATGCATGAGACATTCAAAGAGGGTCTTCCATCAAAAATAAATAAAACTCGTGCCCAGTAGCAACACCACCAGCTTTCAACGAAAGGCTGAGGAGCCCGGACCGAAGCACACTGAACAGGTACCGGTTAAACGTCACGCGCCGCTGCGCACTTAGTGAATCCGTTTCATTATAAATAATAAAATAGCACTGCGGGCGCACAATGAAAGCCTCGTGTTGAGATTTCACATCAAAACACAATTCCAAGTTCAAGAGTTTTTATGAAAGAAAAGCACGCGTCAACAAAAAAAGTTGATTCCATTTAGAGTCAGCGTAAATGTGGATGGATCTTTGTGTACAAATCAAGAGGATTTTCTTCGAAGAAGAAAAGAGAGATATCAGTCATTTCGCTGGTAAGTCAATTTTCATTTAAATTGTGTGGTTTTACCAAAATTATAGTTGTTGGTTTTATGATCCACAAAAACCAGTGAGCGAGAAATTATGCTCTTGTGAATATGTTTCGCTTATGATTCGTAGTCTTAACACTTCTTAAACTGGGAAGGTAAACCTACTTATTTTGCGAGACAGTATTGATCTAAGCTTAACAAGCATGAATGCACTTCTGTTAAAAGTAGCATCTATTACAAAGAATTGTCTAAATTATTCACTGTCAATAGATACCTCAAAACGGTCGGCAATAGTGAATTTGCTGACAGATTAAGATCTGAAGGTATTTATAAAATAATTGGGATAGTACGCGCGCTCCCATTGGACAATAGGCGTGTTTAGATGTCACAATTGTCACATTTTAGATTCGCGCGTACTTGTGAGAATTGTTTTGTAAAAGCAATAGAAAGACTAGCACTGTAGAGTTCGTGTGACTGCGAAAAGAACTCAGTGATCCTTCACCAGAGGTGTTGGTTAACGTAATAGTTCGAGTCAGGAGTCATAATCGGAAACTAAGACTCCTATTATGTAGAGCGGAATCTGAATTCATCCTCGTTAAGCAAATATACGGCTTAGAAAAACCAGAGAAATTCATAGAATAATAAGTTTACAGTCGATGTCGTTTTAACCGTCAAATGTTTCTTACTAATCACGATCAGAGAAATTATGTTGTTGGATAGGAACAAGGGCTGGAGAAAAAAAGAAACTTGAAAGAAGTCGATCCAAGAAAAGAGAAGCGGTTAAAGGCAAATGCGCAAAGCTGACGCAGCTACTAGAACAACCGTCCGGACATTTGTAGGTCCTGGAGCATTGATCCTCAGCGTTTCATTCATAATCTCTTTTTGTCGATTCATGCGATAAGGTAACCAAGTCAGCAAATTGTAATAATTTAGACTCTGGAGGAAACCGTGAATAACTGAGAACGAATGTACCTGAAATTTAACTGCTGACTCGTTTTTGTAAGTAATGTTTTATCCCGGGGAGGGGGGAGGGGTACTCCTTGGAATTTTTGGCGGGCCGGGTGTGCCGCCGCATCTCCAAATCCAGACTCAATACCAGACCCAAAAATGCCATTTCCCACACCCGTTTTCAGACCTGGCCTCAAAAATCCATACCCGTTTTCAGACCTGACCTTGTACGTGATTAAGGATAGCATATGCATCAGTGCTGAACGGAAGTCAGCGTAACAAAATTTTAGCTGGAATGATATATTTTATCTATTCTCTTTCTCTCTCATCAGTTACTCGTCCCGGTTACTGGGAAGAAAAATAAGTTTATAAGCTTCCGTGAACGTTCCCCGATAACCATACCAATTTCAGACCAAAATATTCAAAATCTATACCCGTTTTCAGACAAAAACGGCTCAAAACCATACCCTTTGGGGCGGCACATACCTATATACCTGATATAGAGGAGTACCCCCCCGGGTGTATTATATTGTAATTGGAATTGTTACTGGTGCAAGTAGCCTGTATTGAAAGTAACGCAAGTAATTACGTGTTTTGTAATTAATTTTTCTTTTTCATCGTACAGATTGAACGAGGCCCCAAAGGAAGAGGGGCGTGTAATGAGGAAGGGGGCGACAGGGGAGTACATCAAAGGCTGTTTCAGACCGGTCCGTGTTCTCTTGCTGTTTCTTATCATCGCTACACTCGCTGTCTTATTCAAGGAACTTTGGAAGCGACACGAACCTGCGAAGAAACCAGTTCAACCAGCTCTTGACTTGGGCTGCCTCTACACCGTACAGCCTCCACAGGGAGCGCAAGCATGGCAGCTTATATCGTTCACCATCAGACCAACACCTGAAGAAAAATGTAACGTGAACGCACGCAATGCGATTCGTAACAAAGGAGCTGGAGGCTCGAACTTTCGGCTCCAGGCGTTTGGCTCTCAAGAAATGGTCACGGGAAGGGTGACTCACATTGGTGATGACATTTACAATGCTACACTGCGGTTAACATTTGCGGATGAGTATATAATCCTGGTAATCTTGACCTACGTCAATAATGACAGTCTTGAGTATCGATATCACACAAAGGCCGTTCTGCAACATGTCCAGAACAGCCCATTTGATCTACCCGTTACTTCGGGCCCTGAACCCCCGGGATATACCCGATACTGCACTCAAGAAGAGAGCGGAATCGCCCCAGGGAGATGGGTCGAGTGTGGTAGTATTCCAGGAATTGAGAGATGCGGCCAGTGGCAGCTTGATCCTGTTTACGATTTTGATCAAATCCACGGTTTTCACTGGCTACCTTATTTCTGCCAATTGCATCATTACAGTAGCGACGAGATCAAGAAATGTTTCGCCAAGCAAGGTTGGTCAGAGGTCGTGTTCACTGGTGACTCGCACATGCGTTACAGGACATATCACTGGGTGACGCGGTTACACGGCTCGTGTCATGGTTGTACTAAGACACACATCAAGATGGTGTTTGAAAAGATACCACGCATCGAGTGGGTGTTCGACGCACGTGGAACGCGGTGGCCCCTCACCTTTCCAAATATCTCAATGCCTCACGAAGTATACGTTCATCCGAGAACCAGACGGTCTATGTTCTCCAAGGGTCTACCTTCAACCGTTTTTGGCGGCAAACTATTTCTCATGAACTTTGGGCATTGGGTTTTGCGGGAAAGCACAAAGACATCATTCATGGCTGATAAAATCCGCGCCTTTACACAGGCAATCCAAGCAATGAATCGTTCTGAAGGAGGCACCAAGAGATTTCTCTGGGTGAACACGGTTAGCCTACCTTGGAGAGAAGATCGCGCCATGATCGAATGGCTAGAAAATCCGTCCCCAGCTCGCGTGGCACAGTTAAACAGTCTGACAGACCGGGCTATCATGGACAGTGGGGTCCAGATCATTGACGCGTTCCAGATTTCAAACAGTCGAATAGGCGCCACGCATGATCAGACACATTTTGCCAAGAGGATGGAGAGAGGGGACTGTGGAGGAGTGGTGGAAAATGCTATCAGTAATGTAATAGCTAACGCCCTGTGTAACTACGACGCTTGGTAAAAACGTATCTAGTTTCTAGGCCTAAGACTTTCACCGCAGTCAGCACGTTCGGGTCACGTTGTACGAACGATAAAAAGTGAAAGCTTTCACTGGCCATTTGTTACCGAAATGAAGTAGCCATGAAGATTTGCAAGAAAAATAGACTTACAGACTTCAGAGAAAGCTTAAATCAGTCTTCAGCCACGACACATATGTGAATATGATGTCAGAGTCTTGCTGAATGGTATATCAATGAACAATAACTATTTTGGATGCTCCTCGTGAAAGATGACGTCAGATCTTCATTTTCAGGTGAAACCGTATGATTTGTGACGTCAGAACACTGTTAACTTGTAACTCATAACCAATGACATTGAATTATTTTACCTCTACGGGAAAATATGACGACGAAAGCTATCATAATGCTGGATGACATCAAGTACATATTTGGTTGTTTTTTATTTCGTTTTATTAATGTAGACCAGAAGGGGAAATAATGTTTTTTTTACATGATCCAAGAAAAGAAACCCATTTTTATCGGTTTTGAGGATTTATTCAAACAAAAAGAAAGGTTGTATCATCTCAGGAAAGTATGACAACACCTTGAAAGTAATTTTTTTACTATATCCGGACTTGACCCTGGCCCACTAGCGGGTCATAGTTTGAGGCATTTTTGTTCTGTCTCTGAGTTGCAGCTTCTCAGTCACCTTGGTGAAAATCTGTTTCTTATTAGTCTTCTTGTCAGTGCCTTATTCTGATATATAAAAGAACATTAGTAATGAAATAAAGGGTGGCATTATCCTCAACAATGCTTGTTGCAAGTCTATTGTCCCCTGTAGACCAGCGAAGATATTTCAAGTTGTTTTAAACGGTGACGTTCACTCTACCTCCAAGATGACGTGTGGAGATTTTGCGTGTCAAGAACTATCTCTAACCAGTGACCACTAGTGGGCACTAGTCAGCCTCACACTCAGAGCTTCCACTTTCATGTATATCGTCTTTAATAGAACTACTAGCTAGTTCTAGTACAACTTGATTTTCTGACTATTTTAAGACTAAGTGATTCCTAGAATCCAATCCAATCGTTTGCATCTTCTTCTTAAGTATAGCTTAAGGCTTTGAACACTTCTTAAGGGCCATTGTCATCAATCGCTTGCTTGAACATGGCCAGTTCCAAGTAATTTTACAGTATTTCTCTCTCCATAGCCCACAGTTCCAGGAATCTTGCTACTTGGTTGACCTGTAATATGAATGTTACGGACACAATGATATCTGGTTGAAAATAATGAAAATTGCGATGCTTTCGGTGGCGAAGCACTGGAAGTTGTTCACGCTTGTAGGTATTCGTAGACGGTCTACGTTGTCGGCGAATTTGAATCACTTTTTCGCTGCAACATGTAAGATTAGATGGCAGAGAGAACGTTAAATAACTGAAAGCTTAATCCGGCTACTGTAACTCAAAAAACAAAATGTGAACGCCTATATTACTGTATGTATAGCATGAATTACAAAGCCGTTACAGAAGATAAGCGTGCATACCAAAAATGTTTCGCAAATTAGTGTTCTTTATCATTGGCTCACCGCCGAGCCTTTTGTTCTTTCGCTTTATAAGTGCGACACCACCCGGATGGTTGGGCGGCCAGTTAACACCACCGCAATATACACATCTCTCTAATACTTCTTAAGAAAATACCTCCTTCATCAGTGCAAACAACTTTTTTCTCTAAACCACACCCGTAAATATCCCTCCAATATTTCCTCAGAGTCTGCATTTCATTTTCCCCCTACATAGCCTACGTCTCATAAATCACCGAACATTTCAATGATCACCACCATATATATATATCACATTCCCAATATATACCTACACAGGCAATATATACCTACGTTACATCTAATTAATGACCCATATATACTTACACAGCCTATATCTCAATTAGCCCATGGCTTTGGTATTAAAACTAAGTGCCTGTGTTCTTTTTCAAATTTGTACGATCCTCGATGAGTAGCTCTGAAGGCACTGGCTGCACAAAATCTTACCATTTGCTATGCATGAGGGTTTTACGGCCCTCGTTGTCAAAGATAGTTAGAAGTTTACCCGCCACAATCTCTTGAAAATGCACGAAGAAAAACCATTTATGGGTCTTAGTGCGACTACACGCAGACGCCAGACGGTGTGCAATGAGGATCTTCTTCTTCGCTATGCTGTGAAGCCCCTGAAAACTCATTTGAAAAAGGGGAGTCTTGAGGCACTGGCTTCACAAAATCTTACTATTTGCTATGCGTGAGGGCTTTCCGGCCCTCGTTGTCAAAGACAGTTAGAAGTTTACCACCACAATCTCTTGGAAATGCACGAAGAAAAACCATTTATGGGTCTCAGTGCGACTACGCGCAGACGCGAGACAATGTGCAATAATGTTGAAGTTCATCAAGACATTGTGGAGTATCTTCCCACAATCCAAGCACCTGCAACCAATATGTCAACCATCCATAAAGTTTTGGCTCGAAGACTGTGAAAACTTTGTCATTGACTGGGTGAGCCGTGACCCGGTCCTTACAGTCGTGCTAGAACTACTGTCTTCCTCCTGATGAAGAAGGGTCGTGTCAACTTCCTATCTGCAGTTCCCTGGCAAATTGTTTGAAGTGCACGGATATGTGCAAGCTATAAGACTGTGACAACAGATGTGTGAAGATTCTCAGTATCGAGGAGGTTGTCTCAGATGACAGCGACGAAGACGAGGTAATCTAACTTTAAGTATCAATGTAACTTTACACGTGCATGTACAAGCACTCTCTTAAATTCATATTTACCATTTGGCTGTTTAGCCATGGAAATCAACCAGGAACAATTTCTTTAAGATAAATATATGTTTTTGAAGACGTCTTCAGACGTCTGAGATAAATGAAAACCAGTGTATGTAACATTTGACTGTAGTAGTCATATTTGTACCAGTTCTATCTGGTCAGACAAACCGAGTCATTTGCAACCGATCATGCGATAAACCTGCGAACAAATACTAAAGTAAACAAGAGCAGTTTAAAACGAGCGTTCGAATGTAACTAATGCAACTTACACAAGCAGTTTTTCTTTTTGTTCACGTTTTCCTACTAATTGTCCATGTTTCTTATTTGGTAAGTGTTTCTATGGAAACCATTCAGGGATTATACCTATAAGTCATTTATGTAAGTTGTTGGAATTAGTTCTAAACACTGCCTCAAAAAAACGTTTGGCGACAAAAAGCGTTTGTAGCTACTGAAGAGAACTTTAAAGTAACACTGTTATATTCGAATGCTACTTTCACTGGCACTATCCGCTGTCGTTGAGTTCTCTTTCGCCGCTTGTGCTGCTGTGGAAGTCTCTTTCGCCAATGCTGCAAGAAGCAGCAATGCTTTCAATCAGAATATGACATTCAACTTTGTAGTGGCATCTTTAAGGAAGCTTTTTCCTCTTCTTGGAAATAACGAGGTCTGGAAATGAAGCCTGACTGTGCTCTACTGTTTGACTTGTGTACTTAATTAATATTTCTTTTAAACAGGTTTCTTCTCCACAATTCGAAATAACGTAGGAGAAAATTGTCCAAACATTGCTTTCGTTAGTTATATAAAAACATTGTATAGTTTTAGACGATGTTAAAGAGCAATGGCTCGACATCATATGACAAGTTCAGTTTGCAATGTAACCATGGTAACAATTACGTCATGATTAAGGTATGAAGGAGCTCTGAAGAGGATCTCGACTGGCCTGCTGACCCTTCTCTAGCAACAATGAAAGTCGTCAAATTATCTCCTCAAAGCTCACGTTTTCTTCCAGCATTAATGTATAAAGGTATTTTCTTCTCATGTTGCAATTCTGGAATGAATGCTTTCGAGAGAAGTTTAGGACCCCAGTGGAATTGCAAATTCCCTTAGAAAAGAATCAAAGTTTTCAGTGAATGGATCCAAGGAGACGTTTCATCAAAACTCCGCACAATCCAGGGCAGATTTTCATTTTGATTTTATAAACACGAAGGAATGTGCGACGTTAAGATCAATCTGGCTTTAGATAATCCATTTTTAATCCCCAAATTTTACGCTCTTTAGAGAATTGGGTGGGTCAGAAGGGCACAAGTGAAATAATTAAACAAATTCCATGTTGTATTGTTTTAAAACAATCTAAAAAAAAATAAAACATCTTGAGTATTTGCTGATAGCTGATGGAACATAATTGAACACAAGAATAGTTATCATATTTACAGAGTCGACTTGTAATAGGCCACGTCTGATATATATACAACATGGTTCGCGGCTTTCAAGGCAAACTTGGAGAAACGGGCAGAGCTTTCAAATACCTGAAAAAAAGAACATTTAAGAAATGTCAAAACAGCGGTCAAATGCTCAAGAATATCAAATCATCCCTGGTCGCACGATTACGTTATTGATTATTAAAACAACATTGATAAAGGTGGTCTCAGAACAAGACGAACACGTATCGAACTGACTCCCAATGCGGACAACAATTCATGTCTACTTCCTGGACAATATAAAAAACATTCATAATTATTTGCATTTTTATTCATTTTTTTTTATTTTTCTTCGCTTCATTTCATTCACATTTTACCCGTCAAAGAGCATTCAAAAGCTTGTAATTTTTAATCGTTTCAGCCAAATATCGTTTTTAAATTTTAACCAAGTTTTATACCGGCTTGAATATTTTTTGCTAATATTTTTTGTTAATATATTTTTATAAATTTTTAAAGCTATGCGTTTGTGCGGTCGTGTAAAGGAAAACGTGAATTAAAATAAGAAAATAAAGAAATTGAAATAAAAAGTAGAATCGCATAGCTGAAGGTAAACTCGCGCTCTGATTGGCTATCGAAGAGAGGGTATTTAGCGTGGAATTGCACTTGTGCATGAAGCGATATTGCTGACGCGAGTCG
>OMLO01004223.1_pt1 | contig 11973 bp, 4 predicted proteins | sample 1674811 | NCBI WGS metagenome assembly OMLO01 (sample SAMN06265003, study PRJEB25207) | coral metagenome | isolation source: Coral host | place: Mexico:La Bocana,Puerto Morelos, Mexico | collected 2008-11-13
TTATTACGTTTTCCGTATTTCAAACCTAAAATTCGGATATTTAAGTCTAAAAGAATGCGAAACTAGGCAAATTTTGGGGTTATTCAAAGCGGATTAGTCTCAAAAGGATTCTATTGTTTCGGCTCTTGTTAACTCAAACAACGAGCTGTATGCAAAATAATAAAGGTATGGAGTTATCGGATATCTAGAGAATGAGTTTCGCGCAAGATTTAAAGGTGATTCTTTACTAAGTCACAAGTACAGACATTTCAATGCTGCTATACGCCAGTTCCCCAGAGAGAACATTCCGCCAAGCAACGCCTGGTCTAGAATTTTACCGCGCGACGAATTCAGTCAACCGCTCCAACGATAACTGGGAACCTTGTATTAACTAACGTACCAGAAAATTTGCGCAAATAAAGCTAAAACTAAAAACTGAGTAACAACTTCTACGTGGCATGGTACGTATCAGTAGAGCGTTAACGTTCCAGATAAAAGAAATAAAATAAAAACGGAAATTACGTTACATAAAAGGTTGCTTAATCTGTAGCCTGCGGACAGGCTCGCGGTTGGCTTTAGTGCGAGCTGCGCTAAGGGGCGAGCCGAGAGCAGTCTGGTGACGAGAGGGTGTTCCCTCCCCCTTCCCACTCGCTTCGTTCGCGGATTCCACTCGCTTCTCTCGCGAAATTCTTTTTTTTTTCGCGAGAAACGGCTCGGCCTCGCTGGGAGCCCGTTCGCACGTTATATATTCTGTGAACGCAACAAAAAGCTATCTTCAGACAAAGGTGTGAAAGAAAGTAAATGAGTTACATAACTTGCGTTCCATCTCAATGCTAGGAAGTACAAGAAGGGCGTACAAATTGTACTTTGACCGCAGCAAATACACGCTGCAACGTAAACGAATAGACGCCTATTTAGGAAGGGCCTCGCAAGAACCAACCGAAACCAAATTTCAAAGGAAAAGGCAAAGGGCTGCATAAGCTAGGCTCCAATATCGTACGCGGACAAAACATATAAATCATATTTAGTGATAGTGGCCCACAGACCAAGCGTTAGCCGTCGGTTTATCACGTCCATCTTAGTTGGGTGTGATCTGAAAATTTTTGAGATCTGAGTGCAGTGTTATGCAATGACACTGAATATTCGTAGATTTTTTTGGACGATCACTGCCTCGATAAAAAAGGAAAGAAATTCATAAGGTAAAGTTTTGAAATACCTTCTTCCAGGAGATTATCGATGTAGCTGCCCTCTGATCCTTAAGGCTTCGGAGACTTGGGATGATCGTGTCAGTTCACTGCAGTGAGCTGTGCTCAAATGGTACGATGTTTCTCGAAACGGCTATATGTAATTAAATAGTTCTGACCGGACTAGCACATGTCAACGGACATTCGATTCTTATGCAAATCAAACTAATTTTCATAAGAAGAGATTTACACCAGGGCAACAGACGAACAGAGGCAGGGTTTACTATAGACCACTTGTCAAACTTGCTTAACTGGTTCCGGCCGACTAATGTCCACGTGAAACTTCAGCCGTCTTATGTTCCATAACTTGTTCCGGCCCGCTGGCGTCCACGTGAAACTTCAATCGTCTTCTCTCGCCGCCTGCTCACTAGTCTCTTTCGCAGCCGTTTTTTTAAGGAGATTAGCTGCTCACCGGGCCTGCTCCCAAAGGCAAGCGGTCTTACTTCTCTCTACAGTCGTTTACTTCAGCCATGCAGAAAGTAAAACAAGATTCTGTCGATGCTTTCCAGTTTTAGACCCTGAAACGTGTTTTTATAAGTACACTGACTCTAAAACGTGAGTTTATAACCGACAGCATGCCATCGATTGCACAACGGTAGTGATTTGCATAAGAGATAAGAGCTCTTGTAAAACTATTCATGGGAAAACGACCTTGATTTGCATGAAAATATCTATCTGAATTGTCTTTTAACCACACATCTTTTTATATAAGGACAAAAGGCAGCTTGAAAATGGTCTTTTCACGGTCCAAGGAAGGTACTCCGCTACCGGGACTACGCTAATAAGCACTTGCTTCGTTTTAATTAAATTTAACATGCGAGACGGCACGCCTCTGATCTGTGGCGTCGGGTCTAGAACTCAACGAAGATATTTCTCGCGCTAGCGGTAGATGGTCATGGAAACGAAAACAAATTCGGCAAAAGTTGTGGATTGACACAAGCCGCGTCAACAAGAAATTTTAATTTGTAAACACTGCTTGTACAAGCGAAGAACGCCTCTAACTTATAAATGTAGTCTACGCGTGAGTCTATCCGCCTAGCTGGCATACTACGGCTTCAAAGGAGTCATAGAGTGGGCACCTGCAGCTCAGTAACTCTAACTTTTAAAAGAAATTGACGAGCCAGGTTCTAGATTATTTTTATTTTTCATATGACGGGTCTGCCGAGAATAGCGGGTTGTTAGTAAACGTGTCACGTTATAAGTGATATCGTAATCCTGAATATATTATCAAGTGCTATGTCAATATAATAATACTGATAATATTAATACCCTAGTTGAAGTCAGTGAATTTAAAATAGTTTTCAAACCTGAACTGGTGAGAACTTCCTTTGACTTAGGGTACTTTCATTGTACAGTCATAGAAGTTACCAGCAAAATACCAAGTAACAACACGGTCAGTCGCGATGATGTAACAGGGGAGAAAGTTACATAATTTTATTTTTTTTGTGGTTATAAAAGTTATATAAATAAAGATTCGGAAAAGCAAGTGGCCCATAGAGGACATGCCACATTTTATTTTATCACGCGATAGAACTAAAATATCACGCGATACATTTTTCTTTACGTTTGTTTTCCGTTTGTTTTAGTTAGCTCTCGATCAAGCTCTCGGTAATGGAAATGTCAATATTATAGAGTTAAAAATTTGCATCCTGTAATCTACCCTTGTACATGCGCATTTTACTACAGTGCCGTACCCGGACCGTAGCCAAAATTGTTGAGTTAATTGAAATTTGACAGTAATATTAAAGGCGTTTATCTGATTGAAAGAACGCTGTCGTATGAATGTAGCGCTGGTCTCTATTGTACGTGGACGTACTGAGAGAAGCAGCGTGCCCTGGGAAAAGATTTGTAAATAAAACAAAGTACAAACATTCAGTCCGAGCTTTGCAGTATTATGGAACAGGCGTACAAACTTCAAGCTCATCGTAGGCTCCTGTTAAATGAATGAACAAAGGGTGCACTGTGCGATAATAGAGACGACATCAATGGCGCCACCTCTTTTTTTTTATTTTTATTTTTTGATCAAGCGTGAAACTTTGGCTTGCAGTTTCATTTTTTAATTTGGCTATCTAACGGATACAAAGAGTTCTTTTGTTTCATGGACCGGAACGTAATTACATCTTATGAAGGCTTTGGTTTTCACACGATGTCAAGGCAACCATATTAGTGTCTCAAACCAATCCCTATGGGAGTTGAACTATTGTAGAGCGGCTTTCTTTTGTTCCAATTTATTGGCATAGCTGATGGCCAGTGAGTGAAAGCACGGTATTTCAAATTACACGTGCTAATTTCCCCTCTACTGATGGCACGTTTATTATACTCTTATTAGCCACAAGCTCACTTCAAACTAAAATAAACAAACTGTTGTCCAATATAGGCAATCCGTTTGACAGACCGCAGCAGACCGTTTTCGATCCGTGTACGATCAGCAAATTGCATCTCATTAAGGGGACTTTGATTATTTTCACTTTTTACCTGAGCAAAAGAGTGAAAGAGCTTACCGACCCTTACCGGTGGTCTGTACCTATTTCCACCATTCGGACCTTCTTCACGTATCAAAAGAAAAAGGGGGTTGTCAACTTTTAATAAGTAGAGAGTTTATTCAAGAATGCAAGCAGACAGTTTTGCATGAAAGTGAGTACGACTCCGATGAGCTTAAGTGACTACAAACAAAACAGCCGCCCACGATGGGTGTTATGCTATCTTTTTATCTAGGAATGATTGTTTTTCTTCCATTTTTAGGCTGAAAATAGTCTCGAAATAAACTCTTAGATTATAGAATATGACATTTATTGGCAATAATTTTGGAATCAGCCTGCAGGCAATAAATAAATATTACATATTACATATTAAGAGCCTGATATCGTTGTATTCACGAGTATCTGTTATCGCGAGTAATTGTTATCGCGAACGAGCGAGTGTTCGAGCGAGTGAGTAATTTGTTCATTACAAACTTGATATTTCGCCTTTAAAACATCTGAAGACCAGCTGCAGTTGATGGATTCATTCTGGCTGCCGTTGATTGTTCCAATTTATTGGCCGGTGATCTATTAGCTGATGCGAATATTTAAAATCACTGGATTCACGGTCTCACACTTTGCTAATATGGCTAGTAAGGATTGTCCAATATACCCGCACTGTAACGGTCCGTGAATTGAACTTACGGTCCGTAGAGTTCGTATGACCCGTAAACTGTTCCTGATGGTTCTTAAGAAAGTATTTACGGTCCGTAAATTGCACGTCGTTGTCGTTACTTAGAATATTTCCTTGCTTCACTGAAGTTCTTAGAGACTGTGAGTGTCCAATGTCTTTGCTCTAATGTTCTTAGAGGGGTTGAGTGGCTTTACGGTCCGTACAGTTCTTACGGTCCTTAAAGCTTATGACGGTCCGTAAGAAAATAAGAGTTTACGGTCCGTAAATAGCATGTCATTACCGACACTCAGATGATTTCTCTGCTTTACGTTCTTAGAGAGGTCCAATGTCTTTACGGTCCGTTTTTATTGTTCGGTCCGTGAAGCTCTTAACGGAACGAGTGGTACAAAATTAAACATTCAGTCCGAACTTTGCAGTATTCTGGAACAGTATTTAGCAAAACTACATCGCTGGAGGCGTACAAACTACAAGCTCATCGTCGTCATCTTTTTTTACGGTCTCACACTTTGCTGGTCTGGCTAGTAGTAGAATTAGCCTTCGGTTGATATTTTCTCTCGCTATAAAAGCGTCATTTTGTGCCCCACGCTAAAAGAACGAGGTTAACTGGTCAAGTCTGCATAGCAGCGAAATGCTCCATCACGCCGCACTTTATAACCGATTTCCGTAGCAGAATGTTTCTACTCTCCCATGGATGGGATTTTATTGTATACCGTAGGGTTAACTCCCTTGGCATTAATTTCGCCTGTACACATTTATTCACCAGGGTGGAGAGAAGCACTGTGAGAGTTAAGTGTCCAACCTCGTTTCCAGGGACTTCTCTCTGGCTTAGGGACGGGGTGGGAAGGGGCTTTTCACACATCGCCGCGAAGTCCCCGGGAACGAGGTTGTTAAGTGTCTTGCTCAAGAACGCAGCCCAATATCCCCAGGGCTCGTACCCGGACGGCTCGATCCGGAGTCGGGCGCACTAACCATGAGGCCACCGCTCCTCCTAAGACGCCATCACTCGCCCGGGGATAAGGCTGAGGGAGGGAGGTGACATTTTCGAATAGAGCACACCTTTCGTGATATTTTCCTTCGCTAAAACGCTTAAAGCGCGTATAAAATGAAAAATAATTACGCTTATTTGGAAGCCTTTTAAAAACAAAGAAGAATGGCGTTTTTCCGTTTTAGAGATATTGACGTTTTTGTATTATGCAAATTAGATAAGTGATGGCATCACAAGGTTTGCAACTGAAATAGTGAAATACTGGATCAAAAATACCTCTGGGAATATTGGAGCGATGTTCTTTAAACATGGCACCAGAAACTTACATTACAAAAGAAGCAAAATGACACCCGTAGTACCGTTTTCGTGACGACTCTTTTAGCTCCAGTCTTTTTCTTTCAAAAACCAAAACATATACCCATTCGCAACCCTTTAAGTGGGACAGATTGTCCTGCCATATTGTCTAAGCTCTCCCCATTAGACTGTTAGGATTAGATTCTTGGAGCAGCACAAAACTGCATTTGCAGGCAAAACTGTTGTCATGGCAACATCAAAACAGGCGTCATCTTGCTTTTGTGATGTACTCTGCTTCTGATATCCTTTATTCACTATTTTATCGTGGTTGCAAGCTTGGTAATGTCATCACTTTCCTCATTTGCATAACATAAAAATGTCAATATATTTTCTTCATTTAAAAAGCTTTTCAAATAGACATCAATTGTTTTTATAGACACTTGAGATGCAATTTTCAGGACCCTATACGGACTGCAACTGTCTTTTACGGTCTGTTTGAACAGTATCAGCTTTTGTATGTTGGGCATGGCTGATAAAAAGTTATTTAAACAAACGTTACACTTTTCATTGCATAAATTCAGGTCTGAGTAACTTTATTTAGTGCTGTTAAATCAAGTTAGCTATTTTACCTATTATGGCTTGTAATACAAGAACAAATTAATAGCGGAGTCCCGAAGGGCAGCCAAGCGGACTCCCATACCCATATAGCCAAGCAAAGGAAACCCATGATTGATTTTCTCATCGTCATTATGACTAGCGGTAGTGCTTGTGGGAGGAAAAGCCCTGGGAACGAGGTTGCTTGTGGGCGCATACGAACAACGACGGAGGCACGGAATAGGTTAACAGAGACATACAGCCTTGGTTTATAGCGTCCTTCTTTGATACTGGACATCCATGCTATGATCAAAGTATCCTCTGACCAGTATCACGTGATCATATCGCGAACTTCAGTTTAGAGCTCATCGCTTCCCAAGTGCTGGTTTTGGATTGGATCGCGGGCTCATGTCAGGTTAACTTAATGTAAAGAGGGCCGGGTTAGTCGGAAGCGGGTTGACGCTAATCCCAGAATAAAAATCAACCGAATTTTTCCTGTATACAAACGACACACAGTCCACAGACTAATCACCATTAAAGTCATTTTGACTGTAAAACGCACTTCTATATTAATATTTGTGTTTTTACAAGCAGTTACCATGCACACATTGTTTTTATAACGTGCATTTAAAAATGCTATGGGGATAATATCGGAAATCATCGTTCTAGCGAAGCACTGTTTAAATGGAAGCGACAGAACCTTTTTTCACTTGTGGGGTGGGTTTCGATCGTGTATGTGATAGAGGCAGGAATCATTCTATATTGCGTGTTTCTCGACTGACAGCCTTTTTATCATGTCGAAACCGCGGAATGATTATATGTTTCTCGACATAGTTCGTGTTCATAGATTCTGTATTTACCTTGGAGCCCCGTGATCATTGACAGCTTTCCTATATTCTTCAATTTTCTCATCACTTTTCAAGCAATTTTTCAAAGCTATCTTTTGGACGTCGTCGTTGGGAAGGTCCTTGTTGACATTTCCCACAGTGGCTGGATCCTCGAGACCAATATCTTTGCAGTGGACCTCAATGCCCACTCCTTGCCTGGGGTACTGTTGACAGATCTCCCGATATTCCCGCAGCCTCTTGTCAAGGAGCTCGTACGGCATGTCGTTAATATAGCCGCACTTTCCCAGGCCTTTAGGAACAGGTGCAACTAGGTTACCAGCTCTCTTCTCGATCACGCTTTCCTGGACCCTGTACAGAGTTTCTGTGTCCTTCATGATTGGGTGCCACAGAGACAATTCCAGGTCGCTTAGTAGTTTCAAAATTCGACTCAGCTCATGTTGTGCGATCCAGCTGTTACAAAAAGAGAGATATGCACCAAAGCCCATACCTGTCGCTACAGCATGACCGTGGAGCATTCCTGAAGCGAGCTCGTAACCAGCACTCCATGTGTGACCATATGCGTGTGGCCGGCACTGGTGAGTTTCCCATATGTTGCTGTACTCGGATCTCATGTAACTGCAACAAAAACAAAAAATCAAACAGATGAAAACCTATCGAATATAACGGTTTTCAATGAATGTCAAACGTAGGAGTCGGTTGCCGAAAGTAATCAGGCACATTTCTTGGTTCTTGGTTTTACTACGGTTCGAGATTGGTTGAATAGGCTAATTATTTGTAAGCAAATGGTTTGGTTTTGGTTTTACGACGCTCAATTTAAAACTGCTTCAACAAAGCAGTGTTGTCTGTGAAAGATAATCTAATTGAAGCTTGGTTACAAAGAACAGAGTGACATGAAGTATAGCTACATTGTCTTTATCTTAAAACAGTTGATTTGTAGCCTAAAAATTGCACTCACTACTGAAGAAGCAGTGGAAATATTTTACATACTATTCAAGAGCTTTGCCAATAATGAGATCGCAGACATTTTCAAATGCCTTCTTGTCCCCTTGGAAGTCTTGCATCTCTATGCCAAACTTAGTACTCAAAAGATTCGTCGCTTCTCGCTCTAACAGGCAGAAAAGACCCTCGTCCTTAACCACCGCTATCTTGACGATCTCAGCGATACCATGACGCAGGCAACCGCGGTGAAGCGTACGAAAGAAGCTTCTGTCAGTTAACGTCAGAACAGGGGGATGATACGACCCAAACAGGTTTTTGAAACCAAATCCGTCGCATCCCGTTCGAGGGGACAGTCCAGCATCGATACCAGCCACAACGCTCGTTGACAGCATGATGTAAGGCGTATTGCGATGGTACAGAGAGGTGGCGCAGCCAATGACGTCATGAATGACGCCTCCACCGACAACAAGAACAGGTTCATTTCTCTTGAGTCGTAACCTCCTAAGCTGAACCAAGACATTTTGCACCGTGGTGATATCTTTGTCAACTTCACTAGCAGGGATGACAACCTTTTGTAGCTTCACGCAATTCGCTTCAAAGTAAGTCTGTATTGCCTCACCATAGGTGTTTTCTACTTTGTTGTCAACAACTGCTACGCACCTGGTAATGAGAAGAAAATTCTACATGACTATTGAAAGGTTTATTATTAGTAGGCTCCAGAACCGTCATCACCTTTGCGTAAACTAGCTCATCGAGATATCCACTATTTGGAGAGCTTTATCTTAAAACCCGCAAAAAAGACTCCGCTTGTCCCGTAGCTGTGGGCAGGGTCTTCGTATTCAGTCTCTTCGCAGGCTTACAACGCGAAGAGCTTGCTCCTCCTTGCTCCTTATGCTCCCTTATTAAGCTAGGCTAAGCCAACCTAGCCCAGAAAAAGCTAGGCTAGGTTAGGCTAGGCTAAGCTAGGAAAATTTAGGCTTAATTTTCTATGCTATGCTGTACTATGCAAAGCTAATGCCAAGCTATGTTATATTGAGCTAAGCTAAGAGCGTAAGCTGAGATAATCTCCAGCCTGATGGACCACTTGGTCGTATATAGACTTTACCTACCTTCCAAGCGGCTGATACACATTTTTCAGCTCTGGGTTAGTTGGGTGTAACACTTCATAAACGATCTTAGCAGTCGTCGTCAGAGTGTATCTCATGGTGCATTCCACCACAGATGCGTCGGGTTTGGCCACAATGTCTCCCTCACATCTGCGATAAATGGATGTGGGGTATACCGCGTGCGGATCGACCTCCAGTAGGTGCTCGGCATTCTCAAGGTAGCATTCTGGGCAGCCTGTTTCTTGGAGTAAACGGCGCACTGGCATTGTACCAGTCGTGTCGGCAGCAAACAACTCGACGATTTCGTTCCATTTTGAAATTGCCTCAGAATTGACATCAGTCCTAAAGCAAACAACTAGCTTAAATCTTTTAATGGAGAGTGTGTATAAGCTAAGTTTTTAATCAATGCAAAGTATATAATCACGTATGGAAATAGTAAACGAAAGTGCATGAAAAAAATAATTAGTCTGTTTCACAGACGAAATGCCTAGGTTCAAAAAGTGTCCCAACTTTATTACGGCCCATGGGGATATTCATATATGACTGCTATAGAGGAAACTAAAAATCCATGCACATTAACTTAGGACTACTGAAATGTATAGACATTGGCAAATCAATGAACGAATCCACCCATGTTGGCACGTGATAGAAATAAACGAGTTAACGCATATTTTAAGTTTTCACAAAATACCATCTTCTTTCAAGAAGAACTGCAAGAGGTAATTTTGGGATTTGTGTTACGTACCTTGGCACCAGACTAGCAAGTTGCTGGAGAACCGCGACAGTTGGCTGATTGTAGAAATACTTTAGTTTTCGGATTAGCAGGAGGGAATCAAGATCACTTCTGAAAGAGCTTGCCAGCTCTTTAGAGACGACATCTAAGCGAGACAAGTGGATGAGAAAGTTGCTGATAATCGGGTGGGCGAAGATTTTCTGAGCGACTTCTTTCAGGGTTAGTGACGAGTCATCCAGAAATTCCCAGGGAAGCTTTTCAAGGGACTTGACCGCCGCGTACATTGTTTTCTGAAAAAGGTAGAAATATATAGAAAAAAATATATAAGACTTCAACGTACTACCGTGTTGCTGGAACGTCAAACGATCATAGTCAGGTTTTATGCAATTGCGAAAAATTAACTGAGAGGTTGCTGCTTAGCTTTATACTGTCTTAGATAATTGTTCAACTGAAACACATATTTTGTAACAGGTGTTGCACTTATTGGTAACTAGGTTTAGACTCAGGCGTTCTGAAATACTAGACTAGTTTATACAAAGGGCACATAGTTTCTTCCTTTAGCGAGGGACAGAAGGACAATTTGTCCGAAGCTAGACCCTGCATCTATTGTCTATGGATTAGGAATGGAAACAGCAGGGTCTCTTGCTTTTCATAGCTCTATGTCTATGACTGTTATGAAAAAAATGGATCATTGTATATAAAATATAAAATTATTGATATTGCATGGTGAAGTGAAATTCTATTGCTTTACTGTAAGTTGTGTTACTAAAAGTATGTCCTTTCATCTTTGATAGCTTCATAGTGATTTCTTTTACTTCGACACTTAAAGTGCCCAAATAAAATATAATAGCCAAACTCAAGTATGTAAACGAAAATAAATGTGTGGCTGACTAGGCCCATTAAGAATAGTCTTAGATGGTTCCAATGTATTGGGAATGAATGTAAAAAAAAATATCAAAAGCGTACCTATTAAGGTTACCTCTGCTACACACCTCCCCCTGGGTTCCGTAGCCTGTCCTCTCTAGGCGAGGAGAGGCACTGTGAGAATATGAACACAATGCAATGATCCCCAGTAGGGGTCCAGTGCATCAATCATTGGGCCACTCAGTGTCTCCTCCTTAGTGTTGGAATGGAGTTTAGGACGGTTAAGTCTAATAACCTCTACAAGGGCAATATAAGCGCGTGGAAACCTTTTTAACACTGTGCAGCCAATAGCAACCTAGACGACTTATAAGGTCCCAGAGTGGGCTTGGAGCCCATGACTGATGACCTTGGACTTCTGATAATTATCATACCTTTTCGTTTTCGGTTAGAGTCTTAGAACTATCCTTTTCTCTGTCTGCGCTACCCGTCTGTTCATGATCAGGCATATTCCTCAGCATCACCGACCTTAAATTTTCTTGTTGATTTGCAAGTTAATGACGGAACTTTGGAACCTATAACAGAAAAATCAGGAAAGGTTTGCCCTTATCAGCTACGGACGATGGAAGAGCTCGTGTAACTGCTTTGTTCTACCAAGGTTTGATGTTGTCGATGTGTACGTTACAAGACTCATCACAGACGTGCATCATGAGAGAGCTAATTTTAAAATAAAATGTAGGATAACATTCCTTAGATATTAGTAGAATTCAACTCGTATACTAGTCCAGATGCCGCAAAATGATTGGCTAACGTACACTGACAGTAGGGTTATCCACATTATGCTCACAATTTTCACTATTATGCTAATTCTTTATGCTCAGAAAATCTCACTATTTTGCTCAAAAAGTTCCACTATTATGCTCAGAATTTTTTCCCAGGATCACTCATTTTTTTACCTAAAATAAAATACGACCGCTTGATATGCTTATATGGAGGCTTAAATTGACAACATATAGTGTAAGCATTCCCTTTATGTTATCATCTTTGGTTATACTGAAGCATGATGGAGGCTTCAGTATAGTCCTCCATAGCACATTCTTGGTTGTCCCGAATGGAATTTCTAGCAATGAGAAGACCCTCTCCAAGGCTGCAGATGATGATTGGATAAGCAAGATTTTCTTGCATGCTTTTGCCCAATTTGGAATCTCTTGTTCGTGAATCTCCCACCAGGTTAGAA
>OMLO01004224.1_pt1 | contig 11973 bp, 9 predicted proteins | sample 1674811 | NCBI WGS metagenome assembly OMLO01 (sample SAMN06265003, study PRJEB25207) | coral metagenome | isolation source: Coral host | place: Mexico:La Bocana,Puerto Morelos, Mexico | collected 2008-11-13
ATCATCCCCACCCCACCCCACCCGCAGAAATTGCAGTTTGGCCATGGGGTCGTTAACCCGGCCGAGAGCTTGAACAAGAGATCTCTACATCTCCCAAAGTTTTGACTTCTGGAAATATCCCAATGGCATAGGATCCGAGGGACTATTGTGTAGTTGCCTACTAATTTACCATAAACAATTGTATACTTACCTAAATTTGGATGATTCTTTATGGTAATTACATGTAAATATATATATATATATACAGGCAAATTATACCAGTATCAATCCCATGGATCCTATGGGGTATGGCATGGCAACTAAATGTGTTGAAGATTTGGAAGTTTCAAAACAAAAACCTCGAAGGATTTGTGTTCATGCGTTTAAAGAATAATGGTTTCAACCATTTGAAAAAATAGTCAAATTGGATAATTGGATCATCTTCCCCAAGTAGGGTAGAAAAAGTAAAATTCAGTTTGGACATGAACAGCAACATATTTTCCAGACATATTTGGAACATTTTGGAACTAAGGATCCAGTTACCTCATATAATGGCAACTGGGGGTTGGTTAAAAATATGGACCTAGAAGATCAAAGGAATATATACCCAGTGGGAACCTTGCCTCGATTTGTTGTATAGTCCACGGATCCGCCTAGATTTGGACAGTTTGCTTCCCCCGAACTGATTTTGAAGACCCCATATCTCTAAAGTGCTTGTAAGCCTATTGAGGAGTATTGGCAAAGTGAAGCTGAGTCAAAAGCCCCTGAAAATTGGCCGGGCCCTGAAAGGAAATTTCATCTTCCAACCATTGGTTTTCTCAGGCCATGTTGGTTTAGGGAGGGTATAGTGTTCCTATCTTTGTTTTGTCAAAAAACCCTTCCATTTCCATCTGGCCGTGCCGAGTGCACAACAAAAACACCCAAAGAAAAACACTCCACCGAGTCAAGTTGACCTGCAATGTTGAGGTCCAATATGTTGTGGTCCTTTTTTTGTGCAATTTGGGAAAAAAACAACTGCCTATTGTCTAATGAACATCTTTGATGGCCTCCTATACATCCAAGCCATCTTCCAGTCATACCGATCGCCCCTACAACCTTTCAATTCAGGAGATGGCTTTGGTGGCCCCCACTGGGAACTAACATATCCCCTACCAAGGCACCTTTGAAGATGATTGTCCTTTTCCCCAGATCAAAAAAAGTTCGTTCCCTAGGGTCCCTGGAGTGTATTTATGGATGTCTAGGGTGACTAGGATGGTGTAGTTTTCACTTCCTGCGGATGATGCATCTCCTGCAAGGCATCTTTCATCGTCTCCAACATGGCAGCATCCAGCTCTGCTCCACGAAGATTCAACTCTGCCATGGGCGGCGAGGAGGTCGGTCAGTGGAACAGTTCACAGTTTTTTTTCTGGATTTCTCCGTTGGAAACACGTGAGCCTCCAGCACGTTTCTGCGAAAATGGGTGAGGTTTTTTGTTGTATAGGAAAAGTCCGTTTATTCACAGGACATCTCAGACGTCTGCATATTCATGTTGTCTTTGCAATTGTTTTGCGTCAGGAAGATTTGTGGGCGATTCATCTTTCACCACGAATCAGAACCTGTATGAACCTGCTAATGTTGCGGTCACTTGACATTGACACACTGCAGTGATTGGACACCCTCGATATATCATACTATAGTAGTGAACATCTGTGACAATATATTTGTGATTGGAACGTATATTTGAACTTTTAAAGAGATTATGTATTAATTGTTACGTTGAATCAAAAACATGGACAGCTACTGTGCTTCCATCAACACAACACATAGAGTTTTTCAGGTTGCCAAACTCCGACGGGTTCAGTCAAGGGTGCCTTGGAGGTTTGGGGGTGTTTGGGGCACCGAGCAGTTTTGAAATCCTGAAATTCTCCGATTCCAAGAGAATGAACCAAACCGTTAACCGGGACGCTTCCAAGCACCAAATTTTGACATCGGTTTTCCGCTTGGTCGCTGATGTCAAAACCATTCAAATACCCGTAATCAATGATGATTTCATTCAAGATATATATTTCCGGGTATGTCGTTTTTTTTGCTCCTGTTTTGTGTTAAATACTAGCATTTAGGTCTGGGTCTATGCGAAAAAAAACAGTTACACCAACCTGCATTTCTCTTATTTCCCTGCAAATAACCAGGAAAATGTCCCCACATTCTGCGCCACCTTCGCACCTCCTATTAATTGGTGGAACATGCGACACCGGTGGTGTTTTCATGACCAACCGCGATCTTTTCTCTCCTGACTTGGATCAAAACTACCTATGGATGGGAAACAGAGTGAGTCAACCAACATTTTCACACCAAAGATGCAAACGTGGAGTGTATCTAAATACTAAATATAGTATCAATATTTATGTACTGTATATATATATATATACATAATTATATATAGTAAAGATATATATATATATATATATCATGTACTTTATTATATGTATAATATATACATTAGACACTGTAAATATACATAGCATAAAACAGCCTGGCTGTAAAGGACAGCCAAATAAAAAACAACCGCCCAAAACGAATCTCTTGAACCTGAACATGTGCCCTTTGAAAAGGAAACTTTGATACAAACCATATGTTGTCATATGAAATTTCCAAGCTTTCCAGGATGTATATTCCATCCGATCATCCACGTATTTCCTTCCTTGGGACCCCCTTACCAGCATAGGATCCTCGTCCATTTCCGGAACTTCCTGCGGAGCGCGTGAGTCACGTTCCAAGGAGTTGCATCGGTGGATGTTGCATGGCATCCAGGTGATTTAAAAAAAAAATGTGGCGGAGTTTTTGTTGACAAAATACATTTCCCAAGTGAACTTATCCGGAATTCTTTTTGGGTATGTTTTCAGGAAATAAGATGCCCCTTGGCGTTTCCACACATGCACTAAAGTCACGTGTCTGCAGCTTCAAACAACATGATAGGAAAAAAATAAGGAGTTCATGAACTTGCCGAAAAAGCATCACGCGGAAAAAAAACAATGGAAGGTTTCCCATGGTTTCAGGTGCTTCACTCAATTACTCCAATTTCCTGTTGCTAGTGGCTAGTCAACCTAACCCCCGCCCAGAAATAAGGATTCAATAAGGTCTTATTAAGGGAAACCAATGATTAATAATCTGGATTTTGTGTTGGAGGCCCCATCCCAAACCATCTTTTAAAAGATCTAAACCACAACAGGACCAACCATTTCTGCGTCCAGCTGGCGATGTTCTACTTTTCGTTTACCTGCCAGCGGTTGTCAAGGGTCCAAAGGTTGCAACAGACAGAGGGACAGGGATATAAAGGTTGCATACTACCCTCTGGTAAACTAGCCTGGTTGGTGGTTGAACCAACCCATCTGAAAAATATGAACGTCAAATTGGAAATCTTCCCCAGGTAGGGATGAACATTAAAAAATGTTTGAAACCACCAACCAGTAACATACTGTTGATCAACCGTAGCACCTGAAACACTGGGGGTTGGTTTGGAAGATGAGTTTCCTTTTGGGTTTGGGCCTCCTGGCAGACTAAGAACTGGGCCTGTTTTGGGGAGTGGAAGGGATCCATACCTTGGCTACTAACCATTTACTAGCTTCTTGCAATATACCAATGAAAACATCACCAGCAAAAAGACTTACTCCCCGGAAAACTCACATGTCCCCTGCAGAAATGCTGGTTGGAAGACTATTTTCCTTTCGAAATAGTCCCCTTTTTAGGGGACATGCTAAGTTTCTGATTTTCATAAAACACCAATGTGAAAAAAATATGCTACTGTTGATGGTTCCTAAGACCCTGCACCACCCTTGGATTCGTAGAAAACCTAACGGGTACCATCAACAGTATCTGGTACACTGAGTGAAAAGTTTCTGTAAGGTCAGACTGAACCTTCTCTTGTCTATATTCAACTTTGATCTCGTAGACATTGCCCACAGAGATTTGGAGCATGAGCCTACCGTAAGAGATGGATTTTCTTGCAGAGATCTTTTCCCTAAGGATCCAGATCCCTCCCTGGAAGAGGATTCAGGGTTCCAATCCCATCCTTTGAATAGGAATGTAGAGATAATCGGGTGTTTCCAAAAATAGGGATACCCCAAAATGGGTGGTTTATAATGGAAATCCCTATAATGGATGATTTGGGGGTACCCCTATTTTCGGAAAGACCCAATCCCTTTCTTAGGACATACTGTACCTGGATGCTTAGGGTTTTGGTGATTTCGACTTATTAAACAAAACATCGGAGCATCGAAGCTATGAGACCATAATAAGCTATAGTCACCAGCTGCCCACTGGACACACCCAGTTTTCTATGCTGAAAATTCATCACCAGTTACAGCCCTCAATGCCTCACAACACATTGTTATTCAGGAGTGAAAACTATAGATACCGTTGCCAAAAGCCAATTGTTTTTCAACGGTAAAAACAACATTAACATTAACAACATTTAACGCCTATGTAAGACATTTGCAACGATGGAAAATCAGCAAAAAAACAAAGAAACCAACAAACAAACAACGGTTAAGATAAACTTTGTGTTCCACTGAAGCTTTCGAATTTACAAACATGTTGATACATTGCGTGCTGCCAAAACACTCGTACAAGTGGATAATGAAGGTTAACAGGGTTCCCTTCATAAACATGAAGTGATTGTTTTTGTTCCACTGTGAACCACATTTTTGGCACACCCCCAAGTGATGCCCTCCAGTAAGCTAACATAGCAATGAATATGATATACCAATTTTCAATAGGGAATACATCTTCAAAGAATCCATTTTCCATTGTTATGTTAGCTTACCGGAGTGTACAAACCATAGTCCCCCAAAATAATTTATCCCTTGTTTCTCCCATACCCCACCTGCACCTTGTCGTTGTGACGCACAGCCCTGTAGACTTTGTGACCCCTTGCAACTTTGTCTTGGAGCCACTAAAGCACCCATCTCCTGGGAAGCTTTCAACATGGCAAGGTCAACTTTCTCTTCTTTTTCGGGTACCATAATATTGGGACCCACAAAATTTGGTCGTCTTGGGAATCATCCCATGATTCAGCCAATTTGGACCCAGGGTAACAGTTTGAGCGACACGAGAGGTTTCTCGCTCACACCTCGTGACGCTGTCCATGTTTGTACATGTCTGGGGGTGTTGCACATGCTTTGAAGGAAGAAGGAAAGTACACATGAGAAAGGCAAACCTGGTCTTTAGCTTCTTAAGGACTTAAGGTTCACTTGGATGGTTGATTCAGGGGATCATGCCCAATCCCCAACCTAGTCATTTACACAAAAGATTGGAAACATGGATAAAAATCCAGCCCTGCGCTCCTGGGATCATCACTAATAATCACCTTAAAGCCTTGAATCCCAAGCGCTGCTTGGCATCTTACCTCACCCTTTCTTTGTTCAGGGAACAAACATCCAAGATATTTTTTTTGCCAAACGGCTTTGGCTCAAAGTTAGTGGAGCCATGAGTTGAAAACCACTCAATATGTTTGGTTTGAAAATTCATCACATTTTGGGGTGAAGGACATAATATAAATAGGTATCAATAATAAGAAATAAGATACTCCAACTGGAACCAACTGAAATTTGAGAATGTATCAAATGATCCAAGATAAGATCTTAAGGCCATCCAAAGAAGTAACCTTGGTTGTTTAACTTCATAAGACATGAACTTGTGTCGCTTTTTGAAAACACATTGATAGATCCAGTTGAATGGCTGTTGTTGCTGGTGTTTAGCTAAGCCAAAACGGTAACCAAATGCATCAACAAAAAGTTAAGCCCAGCAACAAACTCAAATGATGTGCCCTCAACACTAGTATAGCACATAAGGATAACACATGATTGCATCAAACCTGTTCAAACCCTGGCTAGGTGCTACTTTAACCAATAAACTCAATGCTAAAAGGAATTAAAAGGCATTTTATATCATTTTATATTGTATTATATATAACCTTAGGATATCACCCAAGGTGTGTTTGGAACCCTGAATCAAAACCCTCCTTGTATCAAACTTGGTTTCCCCAAATCTATTTTCCAAGGCCAACCACCTGGGATGTATCCCAAACCCTGAAATAATGAGATTTCAACTACTCCCCTCAACTGGTTATATCGCCGGATTTTTGAACCATCAACGGTATGTGGGCAAACAAATCTGCAAGCCTTCAATCCGCTGATTTCCCGGGCCACGCCTGTTTGCACAAAGGACATGCGGAACATCGCTTCGCCCATTCTTCGATGCACCGAGTGCAGAAGCGATGATGACAACTTGCTACCTCGAAAGAGCGGCAGAAAACTCCCACAGGAGGCTACCAAAAAATGGGGAAGTAAATTTGATCTTAAGCGGTAATTGAAGCAAACCACTTGCAAAAAATATGAGTCAACATGTCGTCTTTTTCCCTAATCATAGGTGAAGATTACAGCTTTTTTAACCACCACCTAGTGAGACTAACCATACACCCCTCAAAATTGACAAGGACCACAATAATGAAGGTTTGGAAAATTATTTACCTTTGCAAATAGGTGATTTTCAGGTTCCACCATAACTTATGATTGAGGAAAATGTTAGTTGAGTATCTCCTTGCTGTTTCTCAAGTTACACGGTTTCACCATAACTTATGATTCGTAGCGTGTACTACTCCCCCGAAAACTAACAGCTCGCCCTGGAAAATCAATGGTTGGAAGATGCATTTCCTATTGAAATAGTCCCCTTTTAGGGGACATGTCAATTTTCGAGAGGGTAATACTTCACAAGACTGAATAAAACAAAGAAAATCAACTCTTGGATGATTATAGGATCATGCTTGACACCTCATAGCTCGTAGGTTTCTGGAAACAACAGGTAAACAGTTTGTATACCCTGTAAATTGAGAACATAAGAACCATACTTCCAAAATGTTTCAGCTGCAGTCTAGCTACACTTAGTGCTCATAAGCAAAGGTCGGGATGCAGATAGAAGATATAGAAAGTCTTTCAGGAAGCTACCAATCTATCATAAATTCCATGGCTAAGAAACTAGCTGTTATGAAACACGTAGTAACTGGTTGGTGGTTTCAACCCCTTTGAAAAAATATGAGTCAATTTGGAAATCTTCCCCAAATAGGTGTGAAAATAAAACATATTTGAAACCACCACCTAGATAACCCTTTAATGGTCTACTGGTTGGTATACTTGATCTACCCATCTTCCGAGTCAACAAATGAACACCCATCCGATGATGCCGGATGGCCTCCGAACAAGCACTTACTTGCAGGTCATCCTCGGTCCCCAAAAAAATAATAAGGATCCCAAAAGGGTGCCGAGGATTTTTCGAAGGCGAGAAAACACATCTTCAACTGAACATTTCTATTTGTAGTTTGTAACTAACCTATGTACTAAAATGGAGGTACTCATGCATAAAGGCTAGGCTTATGTACGGGAAAACCCACCCCCAGAATGGCCTTATAGTACCTCCATTTTAGGTACCTGAAATGTTTGGTGAAATGTATATACATGCGTATATATATGTATAATACATCATATATATATACCTAATCATGATTTAATCTATCGGTGTATAAAAATATAAGTCATGTGTTCAAATGTATATTTGGATATTCCAACTGAAAGTCTACGGGTCACAGTTGAGCTTAAAAGGGACGCATCAAACACATGAATAAATAAATAAATACATACATAAAAGAGTTGCCCGCTATGGCCAACTATTAGTGGCAGCAAGCAGGGTCCAATAGGTATACAATTACAAATCTAAATGAGGTCAATACCAGTCAATACCAGCCTCTTGCACATGGGATACTTGACGTGGACCCAATTTAAGGACATTTTCAAAAACATGTTTTTAGTTCTCGCTACTGAAACAGTAGGATGCATGCGTCTCAAGAGTGGAGGAGGGAGCCTAAAATTGGTGGAAATTTCCCGACCAAGGTGAAAAAAAAATGTCGGGTGATTTTATTTGGGAACCTTTGATTTTAAGACACCCATGTTGCACATGTGATCGCTTTTCCGCCTGAAAAACCTGTTAAACAAAATTCCCTGAGTAATATACTGTGGATGGCTAAAATCCTAGACATAAGATAGCTTCAGCCTTGCGATGCGAAGTGACAAGTGCCTGCAATTTTTCTTCAGGATTTCTTCCCATGGGTTTTCTGAACTTCATGGACGCTCATCACTTCAAAATGTTTGCTTGGGATAACAGATTAAGATGGGAGGGCCCATTCTCAGTGATTACAGTGTGGATTATAGTGCGCGTGGAGAAAAGATCATGAGCGACCCCCACGTCGAACACACAACCCCTGAGGAAGGTCGGTCCATAGGGATAGACCACCGTTCCATTCATGGTAGATTCGAATCCCGCAACGGGCTGGAAGGTAACATTCCTATTATGTTGTGAACACTATTTCTGCATGGTTGTGCAATCTGAAATTTAGACTGCGAGACATTGTATATAAACAGGTGTGCCGTAAACTTCAAGTGGTTTCCAGTAAACTAAAACAAATTCCAGTAGACTTTAGGGATGCCATTTTGAGACACATCCAAATGATTCACTGAAAGGTGTTGTCATGTTTTTGGACATGTCTTTTTCGATGAAAGCAACACCAACTGTCCAAAATCCATCCAGTTGAACAAAGGCTTACTCAACCAAAGGACCATGAAATAAAAGTTGAAACACTATTCTTCCTACTGTTGATGGAAGAAATCCTGCACCAGTTGATAGGTAGTTTCTCCCATTATTTACAGGGTTTTATACATTCCAGGCGGTGCACGATTTCTTCCATCAACAGTCGTAAATATGTAATCCCCCAAAGTTTAAAGGTTGGCCATTGGCAGTCAGGAGGATAAGTTAAGGCGACAAATTATTGGTTGATAGGGATGCTTACGTTTTTAAATTCTGAAATTGTTCCCCAAATATAAATGAGTATGTTTCACTTGAGTTTCCAAGAACCCTTGTGTTTGATCACCTGACATTCTTTACAGTGAAAAAAAACAATTGTACGACAAAACTACAAGGTGGGCCCCCGATCCAGTTCTAAATGGGGTGAAATCACCCCTAAAAGTAGGGTGAAATAACCCCAGTGTTCAACCCATTCATTTTGGGCCATTTATAAGGGCCCCATGTCCTAGGCGCCCACCAAACGTAGCATCGGGACATCCCTTCATTCCACTGCGCTCCAGCCATATCTTTAGGCTTTCCGACTTCCCTGCAAATCGGGCAAGAGATCCTGGGATTCTTTTCGTGGATGAATTCATCCAACTATACGAACCCTACGGCTGGAAGAAGTTCGGAAGGGAAGCTTCTGGGCAATCCAAACACGCAACATGCATGCAACATCAACATGTGATGATGAAAAAAACATGTTTTACTACTAGTAGTCACTAGTACTTTGGAACAACAAAATAGATAACCTGAAAATAGCTACTTTAGATTTGCAGTTGACTCAGTTGACCTGTAAATAACTGCCTTAGACTTGCTTAAAAGGTTTCAGATCAAGTTGATCAAGTAATCAATTCCTAAATGGTGATTTCATAATGATTTGCCAAGGTTGACAGTGAACGTCACATTTCACATATGACAGATCCTAATTGCTCACGAGTTTGAGTAGCTTCAGTGGTTGACGCTTATCCATTGCACAAGCGATTTGATTTCTTCACTTCAGACTTGAAAGGGTCAATGAACCAGCAAAAGCCGTTCCATTGAAACCTGTCATGTGAACAAGTGAAAAATACAAACATGCAATCCCATGCATATCAAACAGCTGAATTTGTGCTGACACAAGATCTAAGACATTTGGAACACGCGTCAAGTCAACATCAAGCTGGACGATTTCAGAAACACACATGATGAATTTGAGATAACATATCGATCGCCACCATCTATATAAACTCTATTTACCTGAATCCTCCAAAAGTCTGACATTTGACGCCCAAACTGATGGTCTAGGTATATATAGAATCCTTATAAATTGAACCACAGGATTTGCAAATCGTAAAATCACCGGAAGGGCCCAGAAGCCGTTTGGAATCCCAACGGGACCCCCTTCCCGGTCGAGAAGGATTGATGGTGTAAATACCATCCCCAGGTCATTGGATTGTAGATCTAGTTGGTGGTTGAACCAACCCATTTGAAAAAAATATTCGTCAAATTGGATCATTTCCCCAAGTAGGGGGGACAATTAAAAATATTTGAAACCACCACCCAGTAGATACAATTAATCCCTTTCTTAGGACATACAAACGGACCCTTAGGGCAGCTTAAGTCTTTCACCGAATAGATTTTCGTGACGTAAGGATTTAGCCCCGGAAAAAACTCATTGGAAAACTCATTGGAAAAAACTATTCAAATCTAGCCAAGTCCCTTGGTGCCTTCACGCAATGTTAACCAACCACTGAAGAGTTTGATCACATGTGACACCTATCAACATACGAAAGATACAAATTTGAAACTCAGAATCATCCCCATGTAAACTTGGGAAAATGTCTTCCAAACAATCCCATTTGAAACACGAAAAGTGACCCTGTTAATTTCCACTACACTGGTTGTTTAATAGGGATCCTTATACACCTTATACTTATAGTCTTATAGTGGTTTAGTTTACTATAATCCCCACATAACTGATCAATATAATCCCCGATATACCCTAAACAACCAGCAGTTTTTTCATTGGTCATCTGAAGGAATCATGTTTGCACTCCCTGCCCCCTTTCGAATCTTGGTCCTGCTTGTCATGTCACGCCACGGGAAAAAACATGGGATGAACTACATGAGATCGCGGAAACATTGGGAAAAAACATGAGCACCATAACTACCATGTGATTTAGAGGATTCTGGACTTCTTTAGCTCATGTATAGTAGGAAAATAATTCACCCCTGGCGAATATTCTCGCTCACCCAATATCATAGGGTAGATATAAGAACTGATAGAAGCTTTTATGGATCATGGATTCTGTATCACCTTTTTCCTGCATGGTGAGCACCATCAAAGGGACATAAGGGATTGTGTTCCATCCTGACAAAAGTATATGATGAAAAGGGCCTAGTGATGTGGATGTTTTCTTTGCATTGTGAATTTTTTGTTTTGCTCATCATCCCTTCAAGCTTCTGTATCCCTTGAGTTGTTGTTTTCAAAACAGCTGCGGATGCAAGAGCGGCAATGATGTCATGTAAAGAAGTTGTGATTCCCACCATCACGTGATCATACTCAGCATCCGATGAGTCGGTCATTCCCATCCCAAGATGCCTTTTGACACGTGAAGGTTACAGCGTAGGGAAAGGATCGATGGCGATCGCCACGTCCCAAGTTTGCTGGCTTTTTTGTAAGAGGCCATGATAAATGAACGACTAATGAGAGCTGCGATCGCCATTGATCCTTTCCAGGTGGTATAAATATAAATGTCCAATATGTCCAATCCACCGACCTGTATAACTATCTTCCATTCAACTCGAGAAGTCATCGACTCTTGCACTCAACTTTTCTTCACGTCGCTTCGGGGGAGCGAAATCGCTCACAGCATGTTCTCAGCCTTAAGTCAGCCCGGTGTCCGACAAAAAAGCCCGGGGATCTGTAGAAGAGTGAAAAAAGACAGGGAATATTGCATGTACTCGAGACATTATATAATATGTAAAGGGCGCAAATAGGTGAAAATGAGTACAGTATAGTATATAGTATTAAATCATGTATATCTACATGTACATATACCTAGACCATCCAAGGGTGTCAAATTCAGCCCTCAGGTCTGTTTTGGTGGTTTAAGGGGCTCAAATTTCAGAGCTTTGGAGGATGATGAAAGGAGGGCAAGCTTCATCCCAACAACAATCACAACCAGCAACGACAAAAATCACCAACAACAAAAATCACCAACCGCCGCCACTACCACCAGCAACAACAACAACAACAACAACAACAACAACAACAACCAACACAACCACCACAACAACCACAACAACCACAACAACCACAACAACCACAACAACCACAACAACCACAACAACCACAACAACCAC
>OMLO01004225.1_pt1 | contig 11971 bp, 4 predicted proteins | sample 1674811 | NCBI WGS metagenome assembly OMLO01 (sample SAMN06265003, study PRJEB25207) | coral metagenome | isolation source: Coral host | place: Mexico:La Bocana,Puerto Morelos, Mexico | collected 2008-11-13
TCCCCCTCCTCCTCCACCTGTACCTCTGCATTTCACTCTGACCTTCGCCCTCCGCCCTCTGCCCTCCACCCTTTGTCTTCATCCTACTGTTCCTTTTACTTCTCTTGCTGCTCCTTCTCATCAACCTCCTTCTCTCCTCGTCCTCTTTCTTCCCTCTTCTCCTGCCCCTCTTCCTTCGCAACCTCCTTCTTCTCATTTGCCTTAATCTCCAACGCAGACCTCCCATGTCAACCAGAATGAAACCTGGGTACGAATTCGTCCTTGCCCTGGTGTTAGCTTTTTACAGCAAAGTGCAAAGCCTTATCTAGTTTCTGTACTTTTGGATTTTCAGGATGTACTTCGAAGGGGACAGACGCCCTACGTCAGAAAGGCGTTTCTTTCACCAGATATGACAGCTGTCATTGATCGTGACGTGGTAGATGGCTCAGCTAAGGGTCCGCCCAAAAGCATCTAGGGGCTACCCTTCCCAAGGCCGAGTTTTATTCCACTTGCTAAGCTCTGAAAGAATACATGTATCGTCTTGTCTTATGGTGCTTAATTCATTTTATTGCCGAAGGATAAGAGGGTTTTGAAACTGAGAAATAAATGACTCTTAAATTATTTCTCCGGTGTTCAATATCACGTGTACAGTGCGTGTGCGTGATGACGCCAAAGTCGACGTTTTCTTGAGATTGTAACAAAAGTAAGGGAAGATTGTTTACAACGAGCTATATACAGGAGTAAACAAACTGATACTTGCTTAGGGTTTTTTTTTTGCATATATCCCGGTACTTTCAATAGCTGAGGGCATATCTCTTTTTCTTTTTTTGTGGGCTTAAACCTTTCCAGAGGCCTGATTAGAAAGTACACTTTGATAGCGGATTGAATCAAACGTAATTCGAAAGTAGACAGTACGTCGTGAAATTACTGTGTAACAGCTTTCATTTAAATGGCCATCTTAAAGGTTTCCCAGCTTTATCTGCTTAGCTATCAAGCTCGTATTTCGCTGCGCAATCTGGTTGGCTAATTTTCGGGTGATTTTTTCGGGTGAATTTTTCATTTTATTGTGTTTATGTTATATCTGTGTTCACAATTTGTGTTTATCCGCCTGTAACTTAATCGTTGTTATAACATTGTCCCGCTAACGTTATGGTTTCGGCAGAAAATGCTTTGGTGAATTAAATCACTTTATTTTGAATATATAATCTGGTTATTCAGTAGTTGCATTGATTTTTTATAGCTTTAATTTCGTGTCTCGTTTTCGCTGAACATTTAGTTCAGCCGACCTCTTATCGACGAATATTTTGTCAGTTTTGTTGACAGCTAGCAAAACTTTTGCATGAAAACTTTGCAGTCAGTGTTTAGTTTTACGAGTTCAAATAAAGCAAGGTTTCGTAGGCTTAAAAGAAGTGGAGTAATTCTAGACGCAGATACTGATAGACGTTTGTTTTATTAAAGGCCAAAAAAAATAAATAAAACTCTTTAAAATGAATATGTCTTACAGTTTCTGTTACTGGGCCGGGTTGTTCAAAGACCGATTAAGTTAAACCAGGATTACTCAGAGTTCCAACTCGGGTTTTCGGTGAGGTTTTCTGTCCTTTAGTTGTGAGTTGGAATAATTTCAAACTATACAAAACATAAGAAGCGAAAAACATCTTAATCGAAGAAAAATTAATTCTGTGGTTAACTTTCAACCCTGGGTTAGCGTTAACCGGCTTTCGAACAACCCGACCCTGAATTGCACAATACATTTTTGTAACCTTCAAATCGAAGGCGATTTTCGCTTCTACTTTGGATTTTTTGGTTGCCATTTTGATACTCGTCTGGTATGTGCGATAAAATAAGGCTAATTTCAAACCCAGGCCACGATCGGCCGTCATCTTTATCATTCTTTACCCTAGACCGCCTCAAGCCTTCCCAGTTTCCGCGAATCTGGGATCAATTAGTCAGCTAAAAAGAAAGTTACTTACAGGAAATATCAAACATTTTCGGAACAGTCGAAACAAAGTGATAAAATACGAAGCCAGTCATAATTTGATTATATTTTGGTAGCAAAAATCTTATATTTTCCAATTTCTCTATTTACATAAAAATCGAAGGGATATAAAATAACTTAATTTTTGTCCTTAACCTAGTTTTCTATTTAATCCATACATATATTTATCTTGCATTTGAAAAACGTTGTTTTGAAACATGTAATAAAATGGTGACATAATTACTTGAAATGTTCTACTTGTCCGTCTGTCCAAACTTTGTAAATAACCAAACCTCTTTCCATAAATGTCAGCTCAATTTTTCTACATTTCATGAGAGGTTTGAACCTTGCAGAATATATCGTTCTGACGACGTAGCTGTCGGTGAAAAGATCAACGTACATTCTGATTGGCTGTTACTAGCGCGCGAGAACTCGAGCAACAACCAATCACAAAGAGCTTCGTTATCATTCAAGAAAAGTCTCTAGAGCAGCGAAAAAAAATCAACGCTTTAGAAGGCGTATTCTTACAGTTCTCAAGCCTATGTTTTCTCCGTTGTCACCGAACAAATCTCGAACAACTTCGTCAACATTCGTCGCGCTGGTTTCGTGCTGTTCCCTGAAGTTTATGGTTTCACCGAGGTACATCGACATTTCTTGCTAAACGTGTATTTGTGTTTTCTGAACTTGACCGGAAGCGACGGGCACCGTAATGTGACAGTCTTCGTGAAAGTGCGCTGAGGCATACAGCTTGTGCACGATTCGAACAGTGGCTCCACAGACTCGTGGTTGGGAATGTACAGCGAGTTGCACTGACCATAACAGAAGTTGTTCATGACTTCTAATGGAAGACAACCGCTGACCTGGATGGTCTGCTTGAACGGGCGCGTTTTGCACCAATCGTCTCTAAGATCAGATTTCTTCATGATAAAGACATCGGCCTCGTCTTCCGATGTTAATCCATCTTCTTGAACTTTGGAAGGGCGGGCTGCTGCTGTTGCAATCAGCAACCAAACGACGTAAAATAGGGTGAAAACCATTTTTAATCTGAAAGTGGAAAGAATATTTGCTTTAACATTTAAATACCAATTCTCCTCACTAATTATCATACTTGATATTTGGATCTAAAGTTAGTAGTAAGAATTTGCGTCTTCATCAAGAATACAGCCTGCTGACGAGTTTCTTTGCTCTCATCACGGGTGGTGATTCTTTGTTCTCTTGTCTGCTTAACACTGATTTAAGGACAAATAACACGTAATTCCTAGGTATGAAGTAGCATGCTGTTAGAACTTCATGCAAAACAACTGCCACAGCAACTGAAAAGGTCGACTCCATACAAAGATTTGCTGAGCACAACAATCGTTTAGCACAACTTGACACTTTTCTCAATGAAGACCTTAAACTTGAGAAAGGGCCAACGGACAAAGCAAAGGAACCGGATCCTGGTGGATCTGATCAGTAAAATTTGGGATTCAAGAAACTGAAAAAACAGAAAAACTGACAATTTATAGATCTCAGAGGACAAAGCAACTGAAGCTATAAAAACGCTTCAATTGTCATAGAAACCTTTATTTATACTGCTTCGTACTTTTTAGGCTTAAGAATATGACAGCGTTTGCCATACTAATCCTTATCCATACTAATTTCGACAGTTACGCAGCTTGTACAGAAACGACCTTGCGCAACTTTCGGTGCTTCCAGGTTCAATTTTTAACATTAAGTACACTTATCCAAATAAGGATTTGTTTTGGCACAAATATGCCAGTACACAAAAGATTTAGATTGTAGTTGCGGGATTTCAGTCCTTCCATGTAACACTAATATAAATTAATTGTCTTCAATATCACCATCGGGACTGCGCACGTCTGAACAATATTTGACCGTTACCGTTAACCGGCGGCTACCATGACAACAAACATACATGCTCACTTTTCCTTACCGGTCTAATATTGTTTTTCGAAGTCATATTTTCCAAATTTGCGCAATAACTGAGTTCGGGAGTTAATAAAGAAAATAACGATCTAAAGCAGTCATGAAATGATGCACAAACGCCATGCAAAAGTAAGGCATCATCAGGATACCCTCGGGACTTATGAACTTAGCGTGAGCTACTCCAGAAATAGGAAACAAATAAACTATAACTTATCCAGATGGTAATTAGGAAGACAACTAGTCATAAAAAAATTGTTTTCGTGATTTCTTTGATATTAAACTACACATCTTAAATTATCTAAATGACTCGGCATTTCTTTGTATCTGCGTGTCTGAGGTCAGTCACGGCCCATAAAAAATGCCCTCTCTTTCCTAGTTCTATATCAAAGCGATGTTTAAAGAAACGTATATAGAGTTAAGGAGAATATTTAGCATGAAAAAATTACGTTTTTCACTTAGAATACGAATCGTAAAAAGTGTGTGTGACATATTATATAATAATCAAATGAATGCGCGCGCTCTGATTGGTCAATCAGCTACGATCTATCGTGCCAGGAAACTCATGGAAACTTCGCGTGTCCTCTGAATTTGTTTTTTTTCTCGATGAATTCGTAAATCACTAGCCTGCGGCTCGTGATTTACAAATTCTTCTCGTGTTCTTCCAACACCCCGGGTTGTTTATCAGCCTAAAAACCATAAAAACTTGACAAGGCTGTCCTAAAACTTTCCCTCAAAAACTCTTCCAGTTTTTTAGGAGGCTAAGCAAGTAAACTAAGAATTATCCTTATAGAAGATTTAGATTGTAAATGTTTTTGTCAGGCTTTTGCTTCCTCTTATAACTCAGTAAAATATACAAATAAGCTTAAAAACTAAGGCCATGCAGTAAAATAGAAAAAAACTTTGAATCGGTCAGCCGATAAACAACTTTTCGCGAAAGATGGCCTCACGAAAATCATTTGGTATCTGACCGAGATGTCCTCTAACTGACAAATCCAAAATGACAGGCCATCAAGTTGTTGCGCCTTCAAAATTCATTCGGCGTAGTGGCCTTAGGACACATTCTGAAAAGTCAAATTAGTTTGTCCACGGTAGTGGTTTTTATACAAACAACGTTCTTTGTGCATTAACGAAATGCAACGCAAGACATTATCAACTGCATTTCTCACCTTCCTGTTGAATAACTTGATACAAAGGGTGTTTCTTTTCGTTTGAAGATTTAAGTTAACAGTAAACTTTGAGAGGAAAAACTTTGACTGATTTTCCAAGAATGACTATCGAAAACTATGTTGTACAGGAATTTGCACGACTACTTATAGTGTTCCTTAACTTTTCTGTGACGACAATCAGTCATATGATCGATTAACGCGATTACGTCATACTTGTCCAATGCGCAATGGGAATTTTTTGGGAAAAATTGAGCGACATCAATATACTTTCTCGGTGAAATAATAATAAAAGAAGAATATTTCCATAGATTTGTGTTATTTGAATGTGGAGAATTGTTCGTTTTTAGACATTTCTCGTTTAACCGGCCTGGTTTTGTGTTTTGTTTCGTTTTGTCTATTTAAAAAAATCCAACTGCGTACTTCGCGGTTAACCCGTGTACTCAAGTAAAGGAAAAGGAAGCTGCATATTATCGGCGCTTGTCAAAGATAAGTTCACTTAGACGTCTGCCGGTTATTTCATTTATTTACTGACTGTGCCATAAGCGAGTACAAAATATGTTACCAGAGTATGACCACGACTGCACCTCGGAACTACCCAGTCAATTGATACGTCCAACTGAATCTCGTTTTTATTACAACGATAAAATGTACCGATTTTCAAAATAGCTCAGTTCTTAATGACCTTGTTTGAGATAAACAAACAGTTCACTGAATTGGATACGATATTGCATCTGGGCGCGCCAAATTAAAGCAAACCGCACTACGCAGAACACAACATCACAACGTAATGCGTTTGAATTAGAAACAAACGCCCATCTATTCGCGAACTTGGTTATCAGTTGGTAATGTATCATGTTGATATGACGCTGGTTTTTTTTTCCCTTTTGCTGCCCTGTCGCGTTTATGTGTTATTAAGTGAAGTGTCATAGCAACTGGAAGGATGCGCATAAGTTAAAAGGTACTTAGGCTGTTGGTGAAGTTGTCTGGTGCGCAGGCTAGTTATATATAGAGCTCAAAAATATTTGTAAGTAATAAGTTGGTCCAGTGTAGTACAATGATTGAAGTTTAATTGTTGATATATTCAGTATCTGTACATTGATGCTATTAATTTGAAAACACAACTACCACATATTGATGAACTCTGAATTCAGCTTCACTGATCTGTAAATCCATCATGAAATTTTGAAAGACTTACGTTCCTTATTCATAAAAGATGGCGCATAATTCAAACAATATTCTAATAAAATACGACTAACATGCTTCTCGAAATTAAGCAGAGGAATTTTTCACGCAAGCTTTGTTTTACTCTCATCTGCTAGAATGTTCTTTAATATGTTATTTTAAGATATTCTTGAATTGTAAGTCATGTTCATTCATCACACATTTATAATTTTCGTGCCTGATCCGTCGCTAAAGGTTCTCTCTGAAGGCGGGAAGTCATTGAAGTGAAAAACATCTCGCTATGACAAGCTACGTGGTTTTACTCGCATGTTACGCCATAAGAACGCACTTGTTTCCCGCTGAGAAACAAATATATCCAAATAACTTAATCACGATTTAATTGTGTTGTTTTTGTTCACTCGGTAGTTCTTTTGTGATCCCCGACAGCGCCCGCTGTGGCGCCGTGGAACAATCCCTATCAGAGGCACATGGAATTTATAAATAAAGAGCGCATTCCTCAAGCGAAACAACGCGATGTGTGGTCGAAGGAGCGTGTCTTTTCACGCGCAGAAAGGAAGAACTAATGCTAATGATTTCAACACGGCTCGGCCAAATTGCGTACTAATCTCTATTAACAAGATGTTTATTTAGATAAACGCTGTTTTTCGCTTCTAGCGGTGAGCATTGTAAACAGGCAGGTTTTCACCGCGGGATGTTATTGTTTTCAAATTTTCCCTCTGTTTGGTTGCACACGCGACTAATATTTGCTTTCGTTTTGTTACGAATCAACACCAGTTGGTTAAGTAACACCTATCTATAATAGAGGTATTTAAATTCCGTTTCAACGTGACAAGTGATTTGTTCGCTAATCCGCTTTTAACGAAAAAGCGTGCACTTCGCATAGAACGTGCGAATCAGCGAGGGTTAAGATCCATTAATGAATTCCGCTATAAATGATTGAATTACAAGCTCCATAAAAAGGCGCTCGATTTAGCCCGGATAATAGTTGTTTATTTTTTAGCTGAACTCTGATCCTTGGGCACGAAAGATCCAACTACGTTTCCTAAAGCTTTTACAAACCATAGAGACACTTTCCATATCACCGTACCAAACTTTATAAGAAATTCTGTCGCTTTCGTGTCAAGTAGGGTGGTGTGGAGTGTATTTTGTTCAATGCGACACTAAGAAAAAACAAATCTGTTATTGAGGTGATATAGAAAGCGCAAATCATTAATTCATGTTTTCTCTACTATTTTAAAGACTTATTTAATAAAATTAAATGTAACGCGTTGAAAACTCTTAAATTTATGACAAGAGAATAACAATTTCAATTACGCAACTCGGGATGGAAAGATGCTTCCAAAACGAAGCAAATTAACTTTGAATTGAACTGTTTTATTAACGTGTTAGCGTTCAAGCTATTAATTAGCTTTGTTAAATGATTTCTGTTCTTTTTCTTTGGCTCAACATTCCGTTTGAGAAAGAAACACAGGCCGTAAACATTCACATTGGCGTCCATTCGAAAAGAAGTTCAACTTTTCTTAGACGATTTTGTCAAAGAGAGCAAACTAGGTCAGCAATTTCTCCTTCAAAGGAAGTTAGATTTAGTGTGCAACAGTAAAAAAAAACGGTTTACTAGTGTAAGCTTAAATTAAACAAACCGTATGAATGAAATCAACGCAAGTAAGTTTAGATTGACAGCTATCAACAGATACGTTGCTAAGTTAACTTTCTCCTTAACTTTAAGCGCGCGAACAGAATTATCAAAACTGGTAAAATGTCGCAGCAAAAGATCGGTCTTAGACATATTTCAGGGTCGTAGTAATTTCAGTCCCTAACACCGTTCTTAAAACCAACTACAACTCTGCGCTCTGTTTCAGTGACTACAAATAGATTGACGTCTTCACTGTAAACTTTCGACCGACTCAAGCAGAAAGACGTGCGACGCATTTGTTTTGTATTTGTCTAAAAACTCTAGTATTTTGTTTGTTTTTCAACTTGAAAATACTTGCCATTTCGTCAAATTAACCGCAATATTAGCCATACCAAACTGTAAGGATAAAAAACCATTGAGAGTAAAGGCACTTACCTTTAGATATGTACGTACTTATCCGTCAAAATACACGTTGCGAAGTCCAGTGTCCTTTAATCAAGTACCTTGCCAAAAAGACTGCCCGGACAAATTAGACGGAGGCCTTTATACTGATCTGGAGTTAGCAAAAATGTTAATTAACATCACTAGATCATAAGTGGCGGTGGTCCTTTTGAGTTCTCATTATTTCTTTGTGATTGGTGGCCTGCATGTTATTACAAACTATGAGACTGTTTAGTCCAGCGTCACCCAGACTAATTCTTATCACCACACATATCAAATTGAGCTGGCGGGCAAGATTTTCACTGCTCTTTCTACACGGCAATTACAATTTCCCGGACACGCTGAGCAATAAAGGAAAACTCTTTTAGAAGGTCATAAACAAATTGTTTAAAGCTCTTCTTGCAAATTACCGTGTATTTGACTAAAGATTTCGATTCGTGCGCAAATTTTTGTTTTGTGCGCAGTATATCTTAATCATCAATATTAGTCATTAAAGCGTTGTAATTGAAACGTAATCCTTCTCTACTAGTGGCGCCTAATAGACCAAGTGAATGCCTATGCAAGAGTAGGTCAGCTTTATAACGGTTGTTTGATTGTCAGTAAGCTATAAATCAACGCGTCCAAATCCATTAGGATCACTAAATGAAAAGCGCGCAAGTTTAGAAGTTGTTTAAAGTATTTAGGGAATGACACAGCGGTCAATGTTATCTACGATGAGCTGAGGGTCTCGAGCCGTACAGTCTGCTAGGGCTGAAGCAATATAATGCCTCGGATACCACATTGTTCTCTCAGCTTTCCAGCATCGGGATTAAAATAAAGACGTGACGAATGTCAATCTGTCATCTTTTTGTGCTAAATAAGTAAAATCCACCTGAAGTGGATCTTTTGTGCGGTGACGGCGATTTTGTCTACAAACAATCGGCTGCTTGGGACAGGCAATTTTGCGGTCGAAGGAGTATTTGTGCAATTAAGTAAATTTACTACCAATCACTATTTTAAGTGAATGAATATATGATGCACGCGAGTTTAAAAGCGCCTGAGTTACAGTTTTAATTAAGAGCGTGCGCTTGTTCGACTTTGCAGCCTTTAGACTTCGTGTGGCGGCTTTCGACACGCGCGAGTGAGTCACGCAAAATGCGCTCGGTGTGATTGCCTTGTCGCGTGGTCGCCATGGACTATTGTGAAACGGCGACAGGAAGGCTGACGGAACCATGGACAAATGAACACTTTTCGTCATTGCTCGAGGGAGCGGATCTCGCCACAGTTCAGTTGCGGTCATCTAGGAGCCAGCCTCAATCAGGAAATAAGTCGCGCAAAGCTTGGGCGGGAAATCATCGGCGCGAATACACGCGCGTGGGATTCGCAGTGAACCACGCACGCGTTGAGACGATATACTTAGCTTTGAAAGAGCTCACCGCTTATTCTGTTGCATCACCCTACAATAAAAGACATAGGAGACTAGTTTTCAAGTATAATCTTTTTAAGTTTTTCGGTATTAAAGCTTTCGTTAACCGTGAACAGGGGAGCACAATTTTTTACGTCATCGTTTTCCGGCTTACAGGAAACATCCTTATCGCAATCATGGCTGGAATATTACCTGATCGACTTTATTGAATTTACTCAATTAATAGTTGTTTTTGACACGTTAGGGCCGGAATCTGCTGCGAGAAACAATAGAAAAAACGTCCTATCATATGAACCGGGTTTAAATTTAATTTTTTGACCTTGGGACAGCTAGCCTTTCCCTGAAATGAAGTTAAAAATGTTATAACGCAATATCTCCTAAGATCTGGGAGAATCAGATGACTGTTAAACGTTTTCACTGCAGATTCCGGCTATTGTTTGACGACCTCTTGATTACAAAAATAACAATAGTAGTTAGTGTGATGCTTAGCCAGCGACTTGCGGTGAGCAATTAAAAGTGCAAACTTCCTGTTGCTGCAATTCTCTCAGCAGCGCTTTGCATCTGTTCGCTAGTTTTCTGTGGAGGAATTTTTTCTTGGAATAATCCCATCGTCCTCTTACAATACAGAAATGCAACTTAGCGCAGCATTAGAAATCTTTTCTTTCGTTGTAGGCTAATTTCCGTGAGCAACTGGTCTCCATACCATATGGGCGGTGTTGACTTTTTGAGGTTTATGTACAATTTTCGTTCGTCAATTAAAACCACGTTATCAGCTCATCTACATTTGTTAAATACTTGCCGACATACCAGGAGTTACTCGATTGTTTAGGTCTGTGCTTACATCCTGCTTTTATGTTCTAGCTCGGAAGCGTTGAAATTTTTTAAGTGATTAGTTTCTAAGGCGTGTTGACGGACTTTGAATTACAATAAGAAGAAACACATTGTTAATTAATTCACCTCGACCCTCGCTAACACGTTTTTTCTTCACCGAGCGTCCTCTTTAACTATTAAGGGCCTGGGATAGAGATTGACGTGGCTTAACCCTTTGAGCCCTAACTGGACATATGTCTAGTTAATTGTCGTGCAATTTGTACCACTTGTGACGTCATCAGTTTAAGTGACGCTAAAAATCTCTGATAGTAAATCGTTGCTTCGCAAAAAGATCTTGTAAATGATGCCTGAACGACAAAGATCGGATCAAGTGAACCTAAATAACAGCTAAAAAACCACCGAACTTTTACCCCCAAAACACAGGAAAATCATGGCCTTCCCACCGACTGCTACTTTTGGCCAACTCTTTCCTTTTCAAACGAGCTTTGAGGCCAAACTTGTCTCATCTCGGAAACCGTGGTCGTATGGCTAACTCGACAGCAGAAAGCGAGAACCCAAATGACAACAAAAGCGACGGGCTTATGCGCTAAATCTCGAAGAGCCGTAGACGGTGGGGTTTCTTGCGTACAAAATGTGGAATTGTGCGCATGCCCCAACTAAAAATGCTAGAAAACGTCCTCAAACCGAAAGAAACGGTCACTGTCCATGCTAGAAAGCACTTTTCTTGAGGATTGGGACGAAATTGGGACCAAAATGGCCAAAAAATTCCATTTGCTGCCTAAAAGTGGCATTAGTTCGGAGCTTGTCAGTATTCAAAGGGTTAAGCTTTATTAAGTGAGACTCTGTCCACAATTTTTACACCAGGAATCCAGCTGCTTGTTGATCTTGGTCTCTGCCTTTTTTTTGTACAATAATCATAATAATTAAAATCTCTTCAATTGTGTTTGGTGCACAAACTGCTTTATTTCCCACCAATTTATCTGCAAAGTTGTAATCGAACAGTGGACTGTAATCAGACACTCAAGCAAGCGTTTTATCTCTGGTGACTGTTTTCAAAGAAACTTAACAGCCAGTTTTCAATCTATTTTCCCTATTTTTAATTTTCATATTTAAGAATCACTATTAAAATTTATTTTTTTTCGATTGGATCTTTCACTTTTTTGGGAAACTGTAATGTTTATAATTAATTGGTAACCGGCAGGACATCATGTCGTTCAATTCTGTCTGTAGTCATGCTCGTGATTAAGAAATCGGACTCCGCTTCGCGATGGTCCGATTTTGTTAATTGGACAGGAAGATTTCTTTCAAAATGGACTTTCTTTCATATAAATATGATCTACGGAGCAAAATCAATCTGCAATCAGCAAAATTTTGAGTGAGAAGCGATTTGGGTAATTTTAGTTAATCACTTGTATGATTACAGACCCAAT
>OMLO01004226.1_pt1 | contig 11971 bp, 5 predicted proteins | sample 1674811 | NCBI WGS metagenome assembly OMLO01 (sample SAMN06265003, study PRJEB25207) | coral metagenome | isolation source: Coral host | place: Mexico:La Bocana,Puerto Morelos, Mexico | collected 2008-11-13
CTCCTGTTAACCGTAATGGAAAAAAAAATAACCGTTAGCCGTAAAAAAGCCAAAAAATTAACCGTTAGCCGTAAAAACGTCAAAATATTAACCGTTAACGGTAAAAGCCACTACCCCATTGAGACCCTCTTAAAAGCCGAATATTGTTTATTGTGTCTTGATATATCACAATTGTAAGGACTTTTAAAGGACATACTTGTTCCTCATCTCCAAAGGAATCTGTATGACTGATTCTAATTCGATCTATGAATGAAGACAATTTCGTTTTCGGTACGAAGCGAGAATAAAAAAAACATTCTCCCGACCATCCCGTCGATTCCATGAATCATGCATGCAAAGACGTATCAAGATTAGTATTTTGTAAACAAAGCAATTAAAACAAGGAAACATCAAAACATATATATAGAGAGAGGAATTGGCACTAGAAGAGAATTGATAATTATTCATTACGCGGTCTTAGTAGGGTAGTTATTTGACATAAATTAATAACATTCGTTATGACGATTTTTGCCCTGAAACAATAAAGAAACATTCCGCAACACAAGAATGGGCAATAGTTGATTTCTTTTACGCCTAAAGACTTTTGTATGTCTTTAAAAATCAAGTGACTCTTAAGATATTTTGACATAAAACGACTTGCACATTTGGGGAGGCTTGATAAGTACATCCCTGACGATTTTTGCGAATCACGATCAAGAACGCTCGTAAAATGAACCAACGAATTCTTACGAGTCAAAACTCACATGTATATACGTGTTCCTGCAGGTTTTTGTTGGAAACAGTGATGCCGACACCGTGGTGAAACATCACCTAACTCCACCAATCAAAGCACGATACATCAGACTAATACCCACAGCATGGAATGGGCACATCTCCATGAGGATGGAACTCTACGGCTGTTTTGGTAATTAACCTCGCGTTGATCTGACCCTTCAACTCGACAATGGTTAATTTCTAGTTCTTTGCACCTTTACTTCAAGAGTAAGGGCTTTAGATTATTACAGCCATATTTGCGAGAGTGTGGGAGACTGGTCACGAGTGAGCAAAACAGAGACAACTTGTTAACGGCTACAAAAATGTTCAAAAATCGACATTTTTGTACGAGGTTTTCATTGGAACACATCACATCGCATCATAAACATCTTTAAACTCTCGTTGAAATTAATTTTGTTAAAGTGATAAGAACCAGAAATATTTAATCTTGTTTTCGCTTCACACTTACATGATATCTACGCAAGAATTTATTTCTCCCTCCAGTCAAGAGAAACTGTCACATTTATTTATTTGCCTTCTCAATCTCTGTTTTGTGAGTTGCAGATCTAGATATTTTGGATTCTTTACCACCTGTAGAGCGCGTTTGAGTTCGCGAAGCTAGAAAGAATATTTGTCACCTTGCTAATTCGGTCGCATACTGAGCTACATAGATTGTATTGTGTCACTCGTGTATGCACTTTCGACCATGAACTGCGGAAAAAAGTGGATCATAGACAGGAAAAAATGCGAAATATTCCCAAAAAGAACAAGTCAATTACATTGGTATCTAAAACATCTGAAGACGAAATGGATCGCAAAAAAGAGAGAAAGACAAACGGGGAATTAGTCCTTAGTGAGACATGAAGTTTCCATTCACTGTAACAGAAACTGCTTTCACTCACTTGAAAGTCCAGTTCAAATTTTTTTTTAAAACATACGTTAAACTCGGCATTTTAAGATATCGAGAAAAATCAAGGTCTTGGTAAGTGTTAGCAGTCGAATATTGAAGCCGATAACTTTTACCTCGCCCGTGATTATTTATATCATGAAAAAACGGCCTATCCAATAATAATTTACTTTACTATATACCACAGATGTGAATAGTGCTTTTCGCGCACGCTGATTGGCTAGCTCGGAGGTGATTAGCCAAGAACTATTCACATCCGAGCAGCCGAAGAAAAAAAAAATGGTTACTCTTAATTTGGTTAGTTAGTTATTCAGGTTGTGTGATATATACTAAAACAATTATTCACCTCAGTGTCGGTGAAAGTGGTGGATATTTACCTCCACTTCGATAAATAATTGTTAAATATACCTGTTTTATTTTTCATTTTGTAGACGATATGCAAGCTCTTGGTATGGAAAGTGGTACAATTTCAGACTCGCAAATAACTGCTTCATCAGAATGGAGCGAAATTAACAGTCCTAAACGAGCTAGGTTATATACGAAAGAAGATCCTTATGGGCGCGGCGCCTGGTCAAGTTTGACGAATGATTTGAACCAATGGCTTCAAGTTGATCTTGGTAAAATCACGCCTGTGACACACGTGGCTACACAGGGAAGGAATTCCTACTCTCCTCTACAGATGGTTACGAAGTACAAGGTGCAGTTCAGCGACGATGGAGCATCATTCTTGTTTTACAAGAGACAAGGAGAATCTTCAGACGCGGTAAATAGAAAAAAATATTTCAAGACATTCTTTCAAGATATATTTGTAACGGTATTTTCAAGACTTCGGTTACAGTTTTTCACTATACGAGCCCACCCTAAGCCAGCAAATAATTTTTTTTCCTCTCTCTCTCTATAATTGCCTTTTAACTCAGTCGCACATTCGTCCTGCAGTGCAAGGGTTTAAGGAACATTGTTTAAGGAGCCTTGCGAAGTCTCTGGCGAAGCGGGACAAGCCTAGGACAAACATGAATTCGAAATAACGAACATAACTTGCAACAGTTCAGGTACTCCGTCACAGTAGAGAACGCATGTAACCAACTTGTTCTTCAGATATTTCAAACGTTGTACCCACAGAGCGAATGAAGGGTTAAAACCTATATTGCAAAAGAAATAAAGAAAACAAACTGCAATTGAAACACATACACCTATTTTGTCTTCTCATCTTTCTGTGTATTTGTAGGTTTTTGATGGCAATACCGATCGCGACACCGTTGTCTATCACCATCTAAATCCACCAATCACGGCACGTTTCTTACGGATAAAGCCAACAGCATGGCAACGTCATATCTCTATGAGGATGGAACTCTACACTTATGCAGGTATTTTAATTCATCTATTTTATTTTTCTACTTTCAACTGATTTTGCTGATTCTCAACTGATTTTGCTGACACCATGTTTTTTTGACGTTCATGGCAAATGGAAGAGTAAACTACTTCCTTTTCGTAACAAATATTTAACAATTATTCGCCGAAGACGCTGAAGTGAACATATATTTACCAATATTCACGAGCCTGAGGCGAATCATTGTTTTAGTATTATTACTCAGGTGATTTTAGAAATACCTCGCAGGTGGAAATTTCTTTTGTTGTAAGGCGGCGATTTCAGATGGCGATCGAAAGCCGCTCGCACAGACTACAGACTATTTCTCTTGTAATAAATCCTGTCTTTCCTCCTGACTGAGACGTAAAACTTCGACAAACATTTATTCATTAATGTAAATTTGGTTTGTTCTGGAAACCATTCTGTTAGACAAATACTGAGTGTTTAATTTAATAGTCGTTTTGATTTACTTATGCATATCGATATAAGCGAAATTTTCACGGGAATTTTAATGGTTTCTTTGCTACATTTAGCACAATTTTCACCTGTTATCTTTGAAGAGTGCCATTTCGAACTTTGTGGCGTTTTTGATATTTCTCGTAATAGTAGTTTCTTTCATGAAGTTAATTCCCTCTTCCGACACATCGACAAAACGAGGCGAGGCGCGAGGCTGCCATTTTGAAAAATTGTCCTTCTGCTATAATCACCTCGGCGGAGGTGATTATAGCAGAATATGACGCCATTCTCGACCAATGAGATCGCGAGAATCTCTATAATCACCTGAGTATTTATACTATTATATATTATAACATGTTAACGAATGAACAACGAATTCTAACCGACTCGTTTTAAGTTTTATCCATGTAAGACATTAAAGGGGTTTTGCTCGTTTTTGCTAGAAATGTTCTCCGGAACTTGTCAGACACAGACGTGAAGATTAAAGAATTCCTACTCGAATAATAAATCAAAACGGCCGAAAAACCGTAAAAAGTAGCTTGAAGGAACAAACGTACCGGAACGTAACGGAACGTAACGGAAATAGCCCAGCCCCTATTTAGAGCATTTGTGACTTTTATTAAGGCAGATATTATTTCAATATATGTTTTTTTTGCAGATACGTAGCTTCTTGCAGTTAAAAGGACATTAAACTTAGAAAGCAGCTGTGCTATGACACCATCTTCAGAGACCCAAGGGCTACTAGTTGGGACAATGCGATATTGTCGGGCGAAAGTTAACTTCTAGAGCAAGAGAGGCAGTCACAGAGCCAAAAACGAAAAAAGGGGAAGATTGTTTACCTGTGTGCCCATATAAGATTTATAGAAATTGCAGTTTCCCACACAGATAGCATTTGTTGCAGTAACATGTACTATTGAGTTAAACCCACATTGTATAAGCCATGACCAGTGTAAGCTGATATTTGACAAAAATTCTGAGATTATGTAGATAGCCTTTGAAAAATTCAGAGAAATCAATAGTATCATACATAAAGTACTTCTTTGAATGGTAAGACCATGGGATCTTAGCTTATCCTTGGATTCAAAAGTTGTAACATCATTACATCTTTTTATAAATAAGCATGGACTCTGAGAGTGACAGGGTCAATATTAAGTTAAAACCTGTAAATATTTCGTATATCTATGATATAATTATACTTGTAGAAGTCCTGTGTTAAGGCCTTCCGAGTGAAATTCTGTGCCCTCAGAGATAGCAAGGAAAGATTCAATGTAATAACTTGGTCTATGAGTGAAAGGGTTGATGTAATATCTGCATGCAAAATCTTAAGTACCCTCCTCAGAAATCGTACCTGAAATAATAAGTAACGTTGCGTACACGAATAGCATCGTGCGCCTCTAAAAATAACAGTGTAGAAATCTTGTACATTAGCAGGAGCCCATTACCCGGAGCTTCCTTCTCCCATACTGACCCTCAGAGTCAACCCTGTCCCGTATCTTTTTATTTTTAGAAGCACCTCCCACGGGGTTTTTCGCGGGTGTTTACATAATAGCCAATCATAAGAGATCTGTGGTCCTCTATTGTTTACGTGACATGTAGGCCGCACGAAAAGTCGCACGAAAGAATTTCAATAATGACAGAAAGCGCGGAAATTAACAGACGAAAGTTCTGGTATCTTTAATTTGAAGCAACCTTCCACAATACAGCAAGTCTTCCAAAAGCAGTAGCGAAGAAGCGACTCCTAATAATTCTGAGATAGGAAAAGAAAACTCAAAGAAGAAAAGAAGTGCTTCGGAAACCACAAAAGCCATGCGTCCCGGGAGGCGAAGAAACGCAGAAAACAAGAGACTGCTATGCCAAATAGACAAGAAATGTAAGAACTTTCTGCTTGAACTTTTAGTGCAGAACAAGGAAACAATGTTGAAGAACGAATACGACTGACGTTGATGGAAGATTCCCGGATAAACTGTCAGACCGATCGGAAATCTCTCGCTGAGCATGTTTTAGGTGTTTCTCAGCAGAAACAACAATTTCAACTCTTGGTGGCTGGGTTTTGCCGAAATTTTCGACTTTAGCCAAGGTATCTTTTGAGAGTTTCCTGAAAAGCTGCAGAAAGGCGGCGTTTTCCGTGGCATGGATGAAATTTTTGTCTAATTTCGACCCTGGCAAGATCACGGAGGAGCGTAAGATTTTGGACGGGCTATTGAAGACTGAAGTCGAAGGAAAGCTTCAGTCCAGAGTCGGCTCACTGTGTTGTTAGCGTCCTTCATGAATCTGTTTACACCATCATTCGCGAGCCCCTCAAAAAAGCAGAAACCTCAACACCCGGGCCTGAACAAGACCGAGGGCGAATCCGCACCTCACGCGTGACAGGAGTTGAGAGGAGAATCAACTGACACTTTGTATCATTATTGTGAGGCAACTCTGCACCGAATGATAAAGCTGAAGAAGGCTTTATTTTGTGTAATAGTTACTGTTATTTAAGCTTTACAGTATCGAGCTTCGATGATGGAATCACAAAATTATGGTTACTACTTTTATCTCAACCCAATATAGCCTAGTATTAAAATATTTCTCGTAATAAATGACACTTACAACTCAGTATGTACATTGTTTCTTCTGTAATTTAAAGTCGGCTAGAACCCAGCTATCCCAAACAAGGACAAACCTGACCAGTTCTTGTTTTACCTTACAAGGAAATTGTAGCCTGTTAACAGTCGCATTCTCTCCCTTTGTTGTCTGGTCTTCCCCAAAAGAGAGAGTTTAAAGGTGAGTGCCTCTCTAGGAAAATTGCTTGATTGGGTTTCTCAGTTACTTTTTGTTCATAGTTGAGTTATTTTTATTTTTTTCATTCTTATTTTATCAAAGCTCAGTGAATGCAAAAATCTTGCTGATTAAAAAATATGGAATATACTGTACCTGACGACATGCCTGACCTTGCCAAGACTTCTTTCAGTAAAGTAAAGTAATGAGAACTTCTTGGTATCAAGTTATGGACAGGTATTCAAGCAATACTGGTGTTGATTTGAATGTTCACTGATAAACCACCTCATTGTTGCTCAAGCCAGTTTTTTAAAACACTGGGTCAAAAAGAGCTTCACATACCACAGTTTCTCTTAGAACCTAACCTAATGCTCACCCATCATAATTTGGGGCCTGACATTTTAATTTTATTTGTATTTTTCCACATGTACAATAAGTCATTTATTATAATATTGTATAATTTTAGTCATTTTGTATTTATTGGGAGGAAACCTAAGTTTACAAGCCTCGCTGTTTACATTTACGTACATCAAGGGTACAACGGAGTCTATCAAGGGAGTTTTGAGCAATTATAACATCAAAGTTGCTCAAAAACCACAACAAACCATCGGAAATTTGTTTCCCAAACCGAAAGATCCAGTACCGAAAGATCAGACTCGTGGCGTCATTTACTCAATCCCATGCAAAGATTGTGATAACAGTTATATCAGTCGGGGAAACGAAACGCAAATTTTCTACTCGCCTCAAAGAACACCAGAAAACGGTGGAACATAAACACTCGCACAAGTCAGCTTTAGCGGAACATTGTTTACGTTCTGGTCACACTGTCTCCTGGGAGGCGGCTAAAATTTTACGCACAAGTGCTAATTGAAGCATGGGAAATCAACACTTGCAGGAATCCACTTAATCGGGATGATGGCATGCATTTACCACATGAGTTCTGAATTTAACCTTAAGGGACTTAATTAGTCCGAATTTGCATACTATAAGAAACGTGCTTTTTGCAAATTATATTTTTTCACTTTCCCCTGATGAAGGTTGAAGGTTCAGCCGAAACGTTGGGACTTTTAGAAACATTGAACATCATTTATACGATCTTAACCAGAGTAACATTTTCATTTCTTAATATGTTTCCATCACCTGCTGGTTACAGGACCATAAGGGACAGAACTTAATTAGTCCGAATTTGCATGCTATAAGAAACGTGCTTTTTCAGTGCAAATTATATTTTTTTCACTTTCCCCTGATGAAGGTTGAAATTTGATGTTCTTAAAACAAATATTTGCCCGAGAAGAACATCAAATTTCCGGGGGGCAACTATCAGACCGATAGTTCCTCGACAGAAATACTTTATTGTTAAAATATATAGAAATCTCGAGCTCATAATCTAATAGTTAAATAGGATCATGGTTTCTCTTTCTTAACTGATACCTCAGAGCTCACCCTATATAAGGACGCGTTTTAATTTATGGCTGAGAAATGTTCTGAAATTTTAACTGATAGCTGATTATTCACCGAAATTAAGAAATGACTCGTTTTTAAATGATAGGTGAGAAATCACTGAAACTTTGAATTTGACATGAGAATAAAGCAAGCTTTCAATACCCTGTACATGATGAACGGACATTACATGGCCGCTTGCAGCTTAATAAAACACGAATTCGATCCGTGCTCACTGTGCAAATTCGGCACGAAATGGATTTTTCTATTTCCAGGCTGTCATATACTAAAGAAATTTGCCTAACGCAAAGTAAAATCTGAAAATTATTGTGAAAGGAAAACACACTTCTATATCAAACGTTTTAGGCCAATTTGGGAAATGATGGAAAAGCCTTAGAAATTATAAAGTGACTTACCAAATGCTGACTTAAATGTCGTTCACTGATTGGTTGATTGCCGTGTCTATCAATTCGGCCTTCTTATTTTACCGTATGAAAAAAACAATGTCAGTTGCGTACTGTATATTCAGCCGAAGGACATATCTCTCTTTGAATCGATATTTCTGCTACACAGGAATGTTTAATTTGCTTTTCACAGTTGTTTTGCTCCGTTTCCATTATGTTACAGGCCAGCATCAACATTTGATTCAAGGTGACTATCGTTTAAAGCGGTCCCGTTTTCAACACGGCGCGTCGTACGCAAATTTTGTAGCTCACAAGTTTCAGCGTCTTCAAGGGTCTCTCCTAGACTCTTCTTTTGAAGTAGTTCAGGACGATGAGTGCGCTTTTGTCTGTGTTGATAATGCGCCCTGTATTTCATTCAATGTTGCTTTGTCGCCAAACCAAAATGGGAAGTTTCGCTGCGAGCTGCTAAGCGAAGACAAGTTTAGAAGCCCTGACAAATTGAATGATTCACAACAGTTTCACCATTACAGCTTGCAAGTAAGTTGTAATTTGTAATCCAGCTAAATATCAGTCGCATTTAGCCACTATGGCGAAGATCATGTTTCCTTTTTACCAGCAATTACATGTATTTAGACGAAGGATATTTTCATTGTAAAGAGAAGGCGTAAAATCAAAGTGGATGCATGGAATGATTAATTAGTATGTTAAGTTGCAAGAAACCATTCTTGCGGGAACTAATATTGAAAAAGAAAAACTTCTGCATTTCATGATATAAATCATTTTTAAAGCTTAGAAAGTAGAACATAGACTATAGAGTAATATATGTTCACTGAGTTGGGCCCAGTTTAATTAATTGAAATGGTATAATGTTTTGAAAAGCGAATTGTAAATGCAAATTCTCTTCAGCCTTGCCAAGTAGCCTCTGTTTTGATGCTCAGCAGAACGAAGGCGATCATGTTCTGCTATAGAAAGAATAAAGGAAAATATTACGCCAATGATTTTAATTTTTAGTAACAGGTGATTCGTGAGCCTACACTACAGGACCGTCAGTGTTAACCTCGGCTCCTACTTAAATTCTCAAAAGATGTTAATTATAGTAAATTGTTTAGTGAACGCAAAGCGGCTTAAAAAATGATAAAAGCGGGAAGCTGGTTACAAATAATTTAATAACTTGAAGTGTTTTCTCACTGGAAACCTTTAAACAGACAATTTTTACACATTCTCTTTTTTTTCTCGTACTTACTTGTTAGAACAATAACATGTTTTTTTTTATGGTTATCTTTTTGCTTTAGACGCCTTGCTTAAGGACTCCTTGCAAAAATAGCGGCAGCTGTATTCCCGATTACGAAGAGTCTCAATACCATTGTGTCTGTGCGCGAGGCTATACAGGTTTTCATTGCACGAAAGGTGAATAAAATTATTATTTTCGTCTACAACCATTTGTTGTTTAGTGGTAGCTTCTCAGTTTTTTTATTTTAGCCCTAGAAGAGTCATTGTCATCGATCAGTGTTTCTCGAGATATCAATCGACCTTTTTAACGATGACTCGCTTTTCCGAACGTAATATAAGTCTTGCGGCTAAATTTATTACGCCAAAATTGGTAAATATGCGAAGTTTCATAAGAATATGGTGAAAACTCACGATTAAAAACCTCTCACCTCAAATTAAGCACGCGGATTACAACGCGTACCCCCTGCTAGACGTTAATTTGTAAAAATGGCCAAGTTAATTTTGGGTCCCATATCTTCACGAGTTTGCAACATGGTCTAAAACGTTCATATGCTATCCGGCGTGGTATATTATGAAAGACTGAGTGTTTTGTATGTATAAAAGAATACGAAAAATGTGTTTTTCCCATAGCAAATATAATTACCTCATTTTCGTATGCTTTAATGGTAAAGACATTTGACATTTAAATCGCACAAATTATTCAGCTTGAGTAAAATCTAAGGTCATTCTACAATTTCTATCTTCGTTATTTTTAGAGTGTCTAGCGCCCTTGGGAATGGAAAACCATAAAATAACAGCGGCACAGATTACAGCGTCCTCTCAATATGATGGATATTATGTCCCAAACCATGGACGACTACACTACAAGGGTATTGGCGGCGCATGGGCAGCAGCGGGGAATGATCTAAGTCAGTGGTTTTAAATCGATCTTCGAGTTGAGGCAAATGTCACTTTTGTGGCAACTCAAGGGAGGTACGATGAACCCAACCAAAGGGTGACCCAGTACAAGTTACAATTCAGCAAGGATGGACTTTCCTTTCAGTTTTATAAGGAGACTGGAGAGAACTCAGATAAGGTGAGGGTTGAGGTGGGCTCCATAAAATATATTCAAGTTAAGAAGTCAAGAAAGAATTTCGGAAAGACCCTTAAAACCATATTTTTTCAGGAAACGAAACGGAGACTGAATTGTCATTGAAAGAGAATATTCAGTTTGCAGTCTGTGTTGAGTATTTAAATCATACGCCTTTATATCAGTCTGTAGCAGTTTCTTTTTGTCGGAAGTTTTTTACTAAAGTCACAAGCATGTGCGCGGATTTGCTTTTTTTCATATCTAGGCTAGTCCCTGAATCCTCTCTCCCTCCCTTTCAGGGGTTGAAATTAGGCGGGGGTACAGAGAATCCAAGAAAAATTGCATAAAGCAATTAAAGAGTTGTCATTGGCTAAGCCGTCATGGTAAATGAGAAATTATGCATTGTTCTACAAGATGTCATGATCAATAGTACGTGTTAAGCACTGGCTATCATCTATTTAACAAATAGATTCCATGCTGCCGTGCGTCTGTTCAGTGATGGGTCACCAGTTAAGATTGTTTCATGAGAATCCCGAGGGAAACAAAGTTAGCTAATTTACTTGAGAGCAATCACCTGGTGTATAATATGGACTCCTATCTACAAGGTGTTGTATAAGTAGTATGCATTTACGTTTATTTTATTAGGTGTTTGTTGGAAACAGTGATCAAGACACCGTGGTAAAGCATCCCTTGATTCCACCAATTGAAGCGCGATACATCAGACTGATACCCACAGCATGGAACAGTCATATCTCCATGAGGATGGAACTCTACGGATGTTTTGGTAATTAACCCTCGCTTAGGTCCTCAACAATGAGTAACTCTTAAATTTCTGTACCCACCACAGGATACATATGCCAAAATGAGCGCCATAGAGTCTATTTATCATGTATTAAATGTGTTGTGTTTTATTCTAGCAGCAGTCGCCTTCCAGAATTCTGCAGTTGAGTATTTGGAGAGCCCAAAGGACTAAAGTGTTGTCTTTATGTTTGCCAGCTACGGACAAAGATTTGTTTTTTATCGAATCGTTTGATTGGACAGAACGCACGGTTTTAACTGCAGCTCGTACATCGGTCACGGCCAATGCATTCAAGGAAAAGGTTGATAAGTTCGACATTTAAAATCAATTAACCCTATTTAGACCGTGCGTGACGGCAGAAAGTCCCTATGCTCCCTTAAACCGTACGTAATATAACTGGCCAGGAAAATTTTGAGTAAATGTTACACGCCATCCACTCCTCCTGTTATAACGCATTCAGCTTTAGGACAATGCTGTACATAGCTCATAGATGTTTACCAGGTACAATAAATGATAGGTTTTTGACCAATCAGAATGCGCGTAGTATGGGAGATATTTTATAATAAAATATCGATGATCATTTGAGACTACTGCCAGACAAAAACAGTTTATAAAACAAAGTCTCAAGAAACATTAAGTTACGTTCGAAGAAAGTCAGGAATAACTCTTGAAGTTGTTCAGTCCTGACCGCAGACAGTTCCGTCCACACTGCATTTGAGGTCATTGAGACTTCTTTAAAGGGGCCATTATTCGCGGGGGGGGGGGGGGTGCATTAAAAGGATAAAAA
>OMLO01004227.1_pt1 | contig 11971 bp, 3 predicted proteins | sample 1674811 | NCBI WGS metagenome assembly OMLO01 (sample SAMN06265003, study PRJEB25207) | coral metagenome | isolation source: Coral host | place: Mexico:La Bocana,Puerto Morelos, Mexico | collected 2008-11-13
AAGTCCCGATTCATTTGTCAGTAAACTGCTATATTTGATACCTCTATTCAACGGCCACCTCTATTAAGCGGCCGCGGGCACCTTTTGGCTGTCGCAAGTGTATTATTTACATGGTTTTTTACCTCCATTAAGCGGCCAGAAAATCATCTTAAATAGATTATTTTAAATAAATCCTCCGTGAAATATCTTGAGCTAAATTTTTTCACATACTAACTGTTAATGCAAAAAGGCATAAGAAACTTGGCAACGATGCTTTGCATTTTTTCTGTACATTATCAGGCAACCCGAAGTTTCAACTACGTGCCCTGTGTGTTAGAGCTAGAACTATGCATGGGCTGGAAATGCACTTGATGTTTTGTTACAATGAATTTTTGATTTATCTTTATGTATGTTCACTTTTTAAAAGCATTTTGCTATATCGAGTCAATAAAATAATGTTTACTGCCATTCCTATCCAATTTATATTGCGCCTCTATTAAGAGGCCAACCTCTATTAAGCGGCCACTTTTCAAAGTCCCCAGGGTGGCCGCTTAATAGAGGTCGGACTGTAGTTATCTTATGATAAATTGATATTCTGTTTTGTTTTTTTTTTCGCAGTATACCCAGATCGATGTACGTTATGCCTAGCAGCTTTAGGAAATAGTCAAAAAGTACAACATAAACTCAGCTTTTGGGATAACGTTTACGGTGAGAGCTTGTATAGAACTAGAGGTTTGATTAAAGTTTACTTTAAGTTTACAAAATAAAATCGTATCTCATTCTCCCTTGCTAGGCTTTAAAATGAGCAGCATGAAAAAATCTGTTTGTACAGAACCTTCTGTGGAAATCGTCGACCCGAAAGACGAGATTTCTTCACGATGTACAGTCAAGGTATTAAAAAGGCTTGGGTTGATAATAAACAAAAACAAACAGATGTTCTGACAAAAACTGAAAAAAACACAACATTTTAAAGAAGATATCTTGCTGTCTTGGTAGCAGTTGACAGACATAATTTTTATTCGTTAGTGAGTAATTTGGATTTGCTTAAGGCAAAATCCTAAAAGCCGACACAAGTTGTTGCCGATTTTACCTATTGAGTTTGACTTGATGGTTACATTAAACAAGAAGTGTTGCATTAAACAAGAAGGAATGATAACGTTGCATAGCCTTTTACTTTGCTTTTTTAGGAATTGAATGTCAATAGCTGCGGACAAGTTCATCTACAGTTCAAATCTCCTTTCAGTGTTAAAATAACCAAAGACAGCCAGTGCTCTGTAAGTAAGCTCAGATTTTGTATTTTTTAAAACAGTTCCTGTAATTGATTTCGGTGACGTATCCGAGACGACCGTTCCGGAGTACACACTTTTCGCTCCGGAAATCGTGACCCGAAAACCATTTACCGATTGACTAGGCAATATGTAAATCTTCATAGTGGTGTGAGAACGTGACGCATATTCTATCAACAGTTTAATTTAATCGTTTTTGATTAACTAAACCCTCGGCCTTGGTTGTCACTTATGGATAGTAGTTGTCTATAAACTTGACCTAGTTTTTTTAATACAGTCGAACCTCCCGTAAGCGACCACTCCAAATGTCAAGTGGAGGTGGTCGCTTACGAGAGCTTAGACCATAATGGGTCAAAATTTCTCCCCACTAGAATATAAGGATAAAATGATAAAAACAAAGGAAAATTTCAAACGTTTAGCTATAAAAGTGGTCGCGGTCGCTTACAAGAGGTTCCAAATATAGTGATTTGACTGGCAAACTTTTGGTATTTTGGGAAACTGGCCGCTTAGGAGAGGTGGTCGCTTACGGGAGGTGGTCGCAACCGGAGCTTCGACTGTATATTAATGAAGATAAGGGCAGTCATTCACGAGCCTCCCAGTTAAGTACTCGGTCCCTTACACGGAGCCTGAACAATAGTGAAGCTCATCAGATCGTTTTGGTAGGCAACAACATGGCGTCTGTTGTATATCCAAAACGGAGCTCTGAATCTAATGTAATTCGGTTATATCAACTAAGTTAAAAATGTAAATTGGCCACCGTAACGAGTTGAAAAGCTTTCAACTCGTTACGTTGTTACTCGTTACGTTGGCCAATTTATATTTTCAACGTAGTTGATATCACCAAATTACTTTGTTACCTCCACCGACGCAGCACCACAGTTTCTTTAGAAACTTTCACCCTTAATTCATCTGAATCTAATGGTTGCACAGAAAACTTGTCTCAGAAAAAGCAACAACCCCAGTGTATTGGGTGGTGATAAACGTAGTCTTCAGACAACCTTAAGTCGTAAGTTAGACAGTTGGCGGCCATTTTCTACCTGAACAATCCCAGAAGCGCTGGCGGGATCAAATATTGACCGGCAGTGTGGTAATAAAAAATAAAACTACAAAACCTTAAGTTACCCTCATCAGTGTTTAAAGCACAAAGGCTAGTGGGACTGAGAAAACAACTGAAACAAATAACTCAAATTGAACGTCAGTTTGTTAAGAATCCCAACTGGCCAGAGACAAACCGGTTGGCTAATTACAAGCGTGGTCGGGGATTTCAACTCGAGGCTGCAGATCCAGGTAGTGGTCATAGCGCGACTCAAGTTTGGAACCTCTGGGTTGCGAATCTGACGTGCTGACCACTTAACACTTTTGGATCTGTCTCTCTATGTCAGAGAGGCCTGTGATTACACTATTTAACTGCACCCCTATGGCAATTTGCGATTATAGTCAAATTATACCAGACGCTACCCCGAGAGAATTTTCAACTTCCACATTTCTCCGCAATCTTTAAACCGTTTTTTGTTTACTTTTAAGGCCTTTGTAGCATACTTTGATATCTTCTTTGAGAAGAACTGCGAAGAAAAGGTATGATATTGTTTGGTCAATGTATTGGCTATTTTACTACATAGTAGTATACTGGAGTCACATCATCTTCTTGTCTTGTTATTTTACTCACCCCCCAAATCAAAGTAAGATGGCGCTTTCTCGATTAACTCAGGTCAGTTTCAGTACAAGTCCTTCCAACTCACCAACACATTGGAAACAAACCGTGTTTTACCTCGAGCAGCCAATAAACGTAACACAAGGTATGAAAAAGGGTGTTTATTTTATTGTTTATCACTACAATGGATTGTGTTTACAAAGACGAACTAAACGAGTATAATATTCCCATACGCATCAATTGTTATATAAAATTTCGGCCCACTATCTCCTTGGTCTATGATTGAATTATGATTCTCTTTACTTTAATTTAGTCTAATTTTTTGGGCTTGGTTATTCCTAATCGGATTGAGTACATATAAAAGGGTCTAATGTTATCTAAATGTGACAAATCGTTACTGCTAATTAGCAAGCTTACGAAGATATGTGGAAATGTTTGTTATTCTTGGCCGATTTTTGCTTTTCTTATTATAAATTTCCATCCAGTAGGCCAAGTAAACTGAAAGTCTGTTCCTCTGATTTTAAAATTTGCAGTGCATGGCTGTCAAATGGGGTCTCCATTACGTAGATTATTCCCTTACCGTAGAATCGCAATGGTCTTTTTTTGTGAAATTGTGTGGCATTTCAAAAATATATTATATAAGAAGCTTTTTATCGTTTTCATTAGAAGGGTAATCTTTATAGACAAGAAATGATTTAAATTAATTATAGATATTTTGTAATATAAGAATAATCTCTGTTGACAAGGGGCTTGATCTAACTATTTTACGCGAGGAGAAAAAATGGAAAGTGCAACAGTGAAGCTTCGAATTTATATATATATATATATATAAAAAAAACGGAAACGTTTCAGAGAGAAAATGTCACTAGTAGTGGTGAGGGTGAAAACGACCTCACTGTTCCAATTTGGTGTGGAGTCTGTTACCTCGTGAAAATTGCCTTGAAGTTCTTCATTTACCTAGTGTAAAGACCGGATTTGTAAATGGAAATTTTATAGGTCTTAATAACTAACTAAATACAAAGGACGACATCCAAAATGTTATCTTTGCTGTTTATCGTACACAGGCCAGATACTGGATGGATTCCTGTCTTGCACGAAGAGTGTTAAAGATCCGCGGTCACTGGACATCATCATAGAAGTCTCCGATGCAAAAACCCGGAAACAGCTGTGCCGTCAGTCATATCTTCTACAATAATAAAATTTGAATCGACTATCCGTGTTCACATGTGTGATCTGCTCACTTTTAATAGCACATCATGGTCTGATCAATTCCACATCTAGCGGACATTTGGATATGTGCCTTAATTTGGTACGCTTACAGACTGTTTATCACTTCAGTCTGTATCAAAAGAACGAGACAGTGGACGTAATTGTACAGACATTCGTTACATATATATAAGTTACAGTCGTGATGTGATATTCTAGGTAACTTTATCTTTTAGTGGTCGACTATGCCTCCACAATAGCTCATTCCTGGAACCACTGTCATCAAATTTGTAATCATCATTCCCCTCATCGTCGCCACTGCTTTCTTTCAATTTTTTTGTCTTTTTTTTCTCGTGGCTCTTATTTTTCTTCACAGAAGATTTCTTCTTTGGCTTTGATTCAGGTTCCATCTCTTCTTTCCAGTTTGCTTTTACATTAATCTGGCCATTCCATTTGGCCTCTACGTGTAGAACTTTATGTGGAATTCGTGGGTGTTTTAGAACTATCGTCTTAGTACCCTTTCGTGGATGTTTAATCACTTTATTTGTAGGATTTTGTTCTTTTTCAGTAAGGGTCCTATTTGAAGTTTGAACGGTTACATTGTTTGTTCTTTTTAGATCGTTTTCCACGGGCTTGTTGTTTAAAGGTATATTGTTTGGTTCAAAGACTTCGTCCACATCCTCTATTACTACTGCAGGATTTATCTCGAACGGACTACCTTTGAAAACTGTTTTATTTTCTTGACTCGTAACATTCTGTTCTGGTTTAGTTTGAATGCTGGCGTTCGCTTGAGTCTTTGCTTCTTCCTGTGTGGGGGAGACAGTGTTGTCATTAGTACTTCCTGTTTCATTTAAATGTGAATGTGTTTTATTCCATGTTGATACGTTTTTCTTTTTGGAAAGTTTCTTTTTCTTGTCGTGGCTTTCTTTTACTATAAAATGCACGAAAGTTCGCTTGCTGGATTGCTCGTCTGACTTTGAGTCCTTGTGTAATGGCTGTAGTTGCCTGCTCCCATTTTGTGGATTCCCTGAGCCTGGATTACTCTTCAATCTCTGTTTTTTCCGTTTGTCAGCTATCGGAATAAACGATGGCAGGCTGGGAATTTTGATGCCGTCTGGAGTTTGCAACTTAAAAACCGCCTTTGTTGAATATCTCGTGGATTCTTGAGTATCATTGCCATAATTATTGTTTTGAGGATTTAATGCTTTCAACACTTTCCCACTGGTTGGTCCCAAAGATAAGACCTTAGGGTCTTTTGTCATAGAATCGCTTTGTTTAGCAGCATTGTTTTCCGGCCCTTTCGTCGCTGCGCCATTTTCACTCGAAGTGATAGGTCTGGCGTCGTCTTCTAGAACAGCGTCATCGTGTTTGTTCCTTACTTTTGGGGCGCTGCTATTTCCTTTTTTACTCCAGTTCTTGAAATTGGAGTCCTTGACATGTACTCTTTTAAACCCTAGATCATGACTTTTCTCGCTTGCCATTCTAGAACTTTCTAAATGTACCTGTAGACTTTTCTCTGCACCCAAGGGCTTCATGTCCCTAAGTTTGCTTCGGTTGGTGTCGTGAGCAATGATTTTGTCGGCAATTTTTTTGACAATTTCTGGAGTCATGTCGTCGAGTACCTTTCTCAGTTCTTTATAACTTAGAGCTGGTTTCATCTTTTGGTCCTTGTTGTTATCTCGTAATTTGTGTGGTTGACGCCATTTTGACAGTGTTTGAAGTATTTTTGTTAGCTTTCCGTAATCTTGTATTGGTAATGGTCTTCCTTTACTTTGGTCATCTTTGTGTTTCAACTGTGCGGTTGTTTTTTTCGGTTTGATCTTTACATGTTTGTCTCTGCTTTTGGACACTTTGGGTTCGGTCTGTTTTAAGGAAACCTTGTGAAACGATAAGGGGATTTTCAGACTAACAGGTCTTGGTTTGCGTCCTGATTTTTCATTCCAGTGTGAGTTTGTTGGAGTGTTCTTGGTGAAGGTTATCTGTTGGGTCCTTGCATCAACTGAAGAAAAAACAAATATGAGACGTCTCAGTGGTATTCAGTGTGATTCGACTTTGGGATGCTCTTTGGGCAACGCTTTTACGAGATATGAAGTCAAAAAGTTGTCACGATAGCCTGCAACTGTGTGGCCCCATAAAAACCTTTTTATGGCGGCACGGAGAAAGAACTGTCGAACTTCTTTGACATACTTTCCAGTGGTTTCCCAATACTTTGAATTTCTTAATTATGGAAAGTCATTAAAAAAACATAAAAAGCCTTTGAACTTTGTCTGAAGCCTTTCAGTTTTCAAGAAATTTTATATTTAGAATCACTTCAAAAAGTTAAAATATGTTTTTTCCACTACAACAGGGAGGCTTCATTAAATATCAGGCGTTTCTTCAAAAATTCTGCCAGGTCAGCTCAGATAACATAAGCGAATTAGATAGGCAAAGATATGTTGGCTGGATTATCCTTGAGAAGTTACGATCACTTGCTGAAAAATTCCTGTTTAATGCATAATAGAAACAACTTACTTGGTGGCGCAACATATGGGATTGCCTGGCCAATACCTAGGAAAAAATGCAGTCAAGAGGTGTTAGTAATCTAAAGGACGGACAGAAAACAAGATGAATGGTTGACTTCTAAAGGGATGCGATATCATTCAACCATAAGCTACAAATCTACTGTACTAAATGCAGGCCCTCCATTAAGAAAGCGACTTGTGATATTACAACAGATTCGATCACATCTAGAATGCTTGACTTTTTGGAAACAAGAGTGAAGGAAGAGAAAATAAAGTCTGTTAGCTGACCTGTGTAGTACAAAGAGTTCATCATCACTCCTCCACAAATTTCCTGGTAGTTTCCAGTACAGCGCATTGTACACTGACCATTTTGGAGCCTACCGTACTTGCTATATGTCGTGCCGCAAAAGCATTGTGTGGAAGACTGGAGACCAGCAATAGAGAAGCCCGATTCACCACACTTTGAGACGCAGCCTTCTACGGTCAGCGGCCTCACTTGCACTGCTGTAGGAAGGTCACGTGCTTCTGAATCTTGATAGCAACCCAAGAATCTGGGGGCACCTAAAGCAGAGACGGAAAATTACGTATCCCAAGTTACTTTCTCATTCGACGAGAAAACTCTTCACCAAACTGCAAAGCTCTTCTTTAATTGGCTTGCATTCGTTTGACCTGAAACGCCTACTCGAACTGAGATAATGGGTTAAATTGGCTGAAATTTATTGTTGTCTTAGTTCAATAAAAATGACATGGTTTTAAGGGAACGTATACCTTTACGAGCTTTCTTAAAGTAGTTTAGAGGTACACATGTCACTTCAGTAATTCCCTTGTCACCGAATAATTTCTAACACGATTTCCGATGGGGTAATTTGCTTGACTGATTAATCTTGAAAATTTAGCATATATTTGTGTAGGAAGAGTTGCCACAAGGGCATGCGTGCATGCCTTGTCATTGCCGACCCAAAATGACTTTAAAAGGCGTCATAGACACTTTGAAAATATAAAGAATCTAAGTGAAGTAGGACAAGGAAGAGGGCGGATCCCTCATTGTAAGCAAATATATCAGTACTCGTTTCAAAATGTATTAGATCGTATTAAATTCTGAGCGTTGCCTCATTGTAAGCAAATATATCAGTACTCGTTTCAAAATGTTTTAGATCGTATTAAATTCTGAGCGTTACTTCGCCTGATAGGCTAATCATTAACCGTGAAAGCTAGCTAATTGTTGCAAATTTCTGTTGCTGTTGATATTCGTACCTAATTTGGATGTTCCACGCATTTCTTTGAATAATGTCCAACTGACTTTTTTCAACAAACCTTAACAGGAAGAAAGCATGCATTTCTTACAACGTGCAATTTTATTGTTAGTATATTTTTAGCCACTCCTCAACAACAAACCTTAACAGGGAGAAAGCATGCAGTTCTTACAACATGCAATTATATTGTTAGTATGGCCTGAACCACTCCTTAACAACAACAAACATTAACGAGGTGAGAACATGCATTTCTTACAACGCGCAATTATATTGTTAGCATGGTCTCACTCACTAGCTAAGTTATTAGCGGGCTCAGTGTCCGCGGCTCTCTCGAGACCTGTTTAATCGAGCCTGAAGTGTTAGTGAGGAGGGCCAGGTGAAAATAAGCGCTCCACGTGTTTAGTCAGCTTCGGCTCTTTTGTACATAGTAAGTTAGCGTCTCGTATGCGAATAAAATTTCAGGATCCTGTATTTTATAGTCTGTCTTGATTCCCAAACCATTTTTATTTCCAGACAAGTAGTTGAATTCGAGCAGGGTAAGTCAATTCTTTCAAAGAATTTCCAAACTTATGAAAAACCATGGTATTTCAGTTTGTATTCAATTTCTAAGCTCACAATTCCAATTTATGTCAAATCAGTCTTATTGATGTTTTGCATTTTTTAATGAATTTTAAGAATTAAAGACATAACATCTTGTATGTTCAGCAGAGTTCTTACCCATTAACTTAGCTTTTTCCTGGGGTGAAGGTCTTGGAGCAGGTCTCCTTTGATAAACACCTTGATAACCTACAAAGGAAAATTCACGGGATTGTCATATGAAAAATGAGAAAGAAGCGAGCGGTTTTTGGCCACAATTGCTGGATAAATGAGTATTCTCTAACGTCTTGTAAAGACTTTAAAGATTGCGGCGATTGGTCAAAAATATAAGGCGAGAATCCCGAATCTTGTCACAAAATCTAACTCGGATAGTTCTCGATGACGGAATTCTGACCGAGATAGTCAGTTCATGTTCCTTTCGCAGACTTGTTTAATTTGGCCAGTGAACGTAATAGAATTTAACGCGCTAATTTGGAGGAATATGATGCTGTGATACAAATTTATTAGCCGCTCTGAACGATATACCTTGTCCCGACACGTGCATTTGAGGGTGTAAAAAAAGATAAATTTCTCGGTATAATGCAGGTCAGTAAAAGATAGTGTATGAGTCTATACAAACTCGTTGCATTTTGTTGATGTGGGTTCTTTGGAGTAACATTTTTTTAAATGGTAACTTATCTCTACTTACCATTATATGGTCTGCTTGAAGCGCTGTTTTGAAAGTTATAATTTCTATACTTGTAGTTTTTGTAGTTGTAACTGTACGGCCAGCGATTGGCTTGACTCTGATAAGCACTATATGCACTTGGCTGGGTGTTGGTAGCTAAGGTGAAGTAGACAAACAAAACTGAATCGTAACTCAATCTTTGTATGGAAAAAAAGGTGGCGGCTGCCCATTTTACCTTAAATCATGCGAGCCTTACACAACCCATAATGTACAAAGAAAGCTATATTTTTTGCAACAATTGTCCCTGTGCCAACGACTCTGTGTATGCTAAGTTTGAAGTTCCATACGTTTTTATGAGCTTTGTTTTTTGGGCACTCGGAGGATTTCTGATTACGTGAAATTTCAAGCAAGCTAAGCACGCGGATCGATGGGTATCGATAAGTCCGCAGATAAATTCTATAAACTAACCTCCTACTTGGAAATTATATCTTGAGGAAGGCTGTTGAAGCTGATTGTAGTTTGTTGTGTCTGAAAAAAAAATGGAAGAGCGTCGTAATCTTAGCTACTGTGATATCAAGTATAAATGATATACAAGGATAGAAGAGTTTTATACTTACAGGATTTTGCACCATAACTTTGATAGCCCTGATATCTATTTTGTGGGTAGACCGGTTTAGCTGGAGAATACAAAATACGATGATAGTTTAATGATACCTCTGACTGATGTGAAATTCAGTCCTTGAATCAACTGAACTGAATGATAACAGCAAGATATGTCTCGTTATTACAATTTTGAGACCTTCACAAAAGCAAGATGGAACCCGCTGCAGGGATATATTAAGTTCTATGCGCTATTTCTTTTAATTTTCTTATGTGAAGACTAGGCCCTTTTGATTTTTGTCCCTCGTTAAAAAAAAAAGATTCGGATTCGATCCTTGACCCACAAGGTCACATCATCATTTTCCCCTCTCATTCTTTAAAATCACAACAAGAAATTTCGTAGGCTATGGACAGCATCTATATTCGAATATAATTATGAGAAAAGAAAAGGTGCAAAAGGGTTTACCCTGGTAGGTTGAGGGATAACTTCTCAATCCACTTATCTGCTGTTGTTGGTATGGTACAATGTTAGTGTTCCCTGTGTGCAGAAAAAAACCGGTATAAATTAATTCTTATAAACTTTTACAATTCTCCACTAACTTAGATTGGTCCTCACTCTGGGCTAGAGTATCCTCCAGTCCTGTTGGCGCACGCATACTTTTGTCAGTCTGTGTAGTGCTAAGCAGAAGGGACTATTACCTCTCGCTTTTGTCAAGCTATTTGTTTAAAATCCGAACCCCTTCATGCAGACAGGCTTCCTTACCTCTCCATGGACTAGCGTAAGTCTGGTACCAGGCGGCACCACGTGTTGATCCAGGCAAATGCCGTGGCGGGTATCTTGAACGAGCTATGGGTAGGAGAAAAGAAGGGTGAACTTGCAATCTAAAAACTGCCGAGATAATGTGCGAAATCGATGTTGTTAACTAAGGCCTGGCTCACACTAGCGACATTACGACAAAATAACTAAATCGTGTTTATGCTCGTACGCGACGGGTCTAAACACGTCACGTGACTAAATATTAGCATCTTGCATACGTTTGGGGAACTAAAACTGCTACAAGAGTAAACTCAAACAAAATATAATTTACGCTGTCAAAACGCCGTGAGATAAAAAGTATTTATAGCAATAAGCAAAGACAAATACCGTGCATAAGCAGCTCCCACGGGATCGGGTCATTTGAAGGAATAAAATGTTTCTGTATTCCTGGATTAAAAAAAAATGAAATGGAGTTAAGAATGTACTGGCCACTGAACTAGTAGAGTAACTAGCTTGTTAAATGAAATTATCTTGTACGATATACTTTTTTTTATTCATACAATTTAATTTTTAACGTACTACTTACAATTCAATGCAATTACAGGTGCTACGATATACTTATTAAGATCTGATTGTGTTGTACGTTACAATAACAGGAAATCACATAGTTAGAAACGAATATGGCTTCTGCTTCGCGAGAAAAATAGTGCCAGTGTTTGAAAATATGTGAAAAAGTTATATAAATGCACAGAGGAATGCCTTTACGGAATGACTTATTAGAGTACGACTTATAAAAGTGCTCGTAGTTGTTTTTTACCAGGGAGTGTTCCAGTCGTGGAGTCCACAATGCCTGAAAGATAGAAGTGGTGGAAACTAACGTTGCAGGGCTGTAAAAAAAATACCACACTCGGTGTAATGTGAAGAGTTTGCCTCCATTTGCTTATTTCCTAATGCTCTCTATTAATCTGCCAATGACGATGGTAGAAGGAATGATTCTAAATTATCAAACAATTGAAACCTGGGTGATTGACAAAGGAAGAAAGTGATTACAAAAGGTTCCAGTCTTACCCGTCCAATATTGCGAAAAGGTCATAAATCCACCGCAAACTTCAAACGAGTTATCATAGCAAGGCATGTCGCATTTTTTATCAGCCACCTGATTGGATTTCCTGTACGCATTTCCACAGAAACACAAATCTGAGTTGCGCAAGGCTCCAATGCTAAAGCCCTGGGACTTGCATGTGTCCACGCATGCGCCGATAGTTGCTGGGTGAGTGGGAATATACACCTCAAGATCTCTGGGTAAGTTGTCATGGAAACAACCCAAGTATGCAGGCTCATCTACAAGACAAAATAAAAATAAAGGTTATTTTATTCAAAATTCATATGAATTATCCATATAATATCATGGGTGACAAATTACTCCTTAATTTTGGCGCGAAATTTCAGCCGTAATTTATAATTTCACATGAAA
>OMLO01004228.1_pt1 | contig 11971 bp, 14 predicted proteins | sample 1674811 | NCBI WGS metagenome assembly OMLO01 (sample SAMN06265003, study PRJEB25207) | coral metagenome | isolation source: Coral host | place: Mexico:La Bocana,Puerto Morelos, Mexico | collected 2008-11-13
AAATGAAAAATACCCCCCCCCCAAAAAAAAAAAAAGTCCTCAAGAGTTGAAAAATCCTTTCGGAACTTGCTGATTCTTGGATCACCAACTTGAGGAAAAAACATCCAGACTTGGAATGACTTGGATTCTTTGACCCGGATTCCGTTCCCCTTTGTTGTCCGCCAAATGGGTCCAGCACCCTTTGTTGGCCTGCAATTCTGCTCGGCTGGCTCGGTTTTCGCGCAAATCCACGATGAATTGCAGCAAGGTTCCGCCAGAACGCCTACGTAAGTCCTCACAGAAAAACGCCCAGGTAAATGACAAACCGGCGGACATGCACAAGGTGTCAAATGGTGATCTCGGGTTTTGAGGGAGGTTCCAAATGCCATAGAGGAATGTCTGGTGATTTGCTTTTTGAATTTTTCCTATTTGTCAAAAAATCCGTGATAGTTAAGACCGCTATAGGAAGCCGAACATATACATGTACAATAGAACAACTCAAAAACGACTAAACTTCTCGAAGCACAAAGCATTCAACACTGGTGGAAAGATCGGTGTACCATATTGCGCCTCTTCATCCATGAGGAATTGTTCATCCAAGGCGTTTCCGATGGCCTCGTTCAAGACCTCATTGATCTTCTTCATGCTCCGCCTGCCAAAACAAAGAGGATGCAACCACACCATGGCAAATCTCTGCATACCGTATGAACTTGCACTCAGGTCAAAACGGTTTGAAGATTAAAGAAATCTTAGTTGTATATGGCATGCGGCATTGCCTTTTTTTAGATGATGTATCATACATTTTTTTCCCTTATACCCTGGTGAGTAACATTCATGGCAAACTCTTACTGATTTTCACCCGACAAAACAACAACTCTGACATGCTCCAAAAAAAGGGGACTCCCCCCACCTGTACTCCGCCACACGTGGTGCCGCCACCTCTGCCAACAAGTCGGGAGCGCCCATGAGCAACAAGTTGGTAGGATCTGCTTGTCGATAATCTGTCCTTACCGGCAGTACCCTTGCAGGCTATGACCAATTTTGATCCGTGTTTAATGATTTTAATGGGCAAAGAGCTTGGTGAAGGTCGGGTGTTCTTTAAGAAATCTAAAGACACAAATTTCACCCAGGCACTCCTTTAACAAACGGTACACGGCTTGTACGATGGGAGCTTGAGGCTGATCTGGTGGTTGATTTGAAGCTTCAAAGTTGACACCAAAGATGGTCAAGCCAACAGCATCTAGTGCCAAATTCAGGTAGAAACTTTCCATATCCACCACCTGGGAAAACCGGAAAACCAACCAACGAATCCACCAACGAATCTATGAGTGGATGTGCCCCTGAGATCCAGGGATCACTAAGTACCCAAGGTAGAGACTCTTTTGGAAAATCGTGTGGCAAACCAATGCATTTCCTATCTGATGCTAAGTCTGTTCGAAAGAGTTTGGTTGACATCTTGGGTGGGAAAACAGAAACCTGGCAGTTGGAATCAGCAGTGACAAATTGGCATCTCCCATTCCGTCATCTTAGCGCATTGCATTTCCAGGACAGCTTCTTTACACTCTACACTTTAATGGTTTGTACTCATGTATCCGTGTGTCTACAGTTGACCAATATTGTTGGAAACTGTCCCCGTCCGTGTGACACTGGATCTCCGCATCTCCTGAATCCTGCCAATCCGATCCAATCCGCCTCCGTGTACTTCGCTCTCTCGTCCAGTAGTCTCATGGCTTGTGCCTGGGATGGACACATCACACAACACGTGCAGTGACCACAAATGAAGGCCCAGAATAAGAACACTTCCAGTGATTCCAGTGCTCCTGAAAAGGTATCAGGCCCTTGCGGTAATATGCTCTTTAAGGGTGCTTTTCACCTGTCTAGATGATATACAATATGCACTACTTAGTTACTTGTAGTCACTTGGATTCTGTGAAATACCACAACTTGTTTCTGACCAGAACATTAGAACATCAAAAAACGCACCGGACCACTTGGCACACAAAGCACCCATCCAATCTGAAGGGCAACTTCCTGTGAAAGTTCTATGCCCACAAAACCACTTTTGTTGCCGACACAAAACGGTGCAATTCACGAAGTCTTCGGTGAGGCTACGAAGCCACTGAGAATGAAAACCTGCACGGGGGAAGGGGCCCCCCAAAAATGGGGAAGAGAAGTTAGGACCGCGGAAATACACAAATGTTATATTATTTTTGAATGTCATCTATATGTTGTGTACATGCACACACACATATATATATATATAAACAATATGCATTATATATTATTATATATTATTATATATACTATATACGTACATTTTTGTCATTTCTGCAGGAAACCAGTAGGTTTTTCTTTAGGTCCATCGGTCGGTAGTTGTTTCAAACTCTTGAAACCACTCTGAACGGAACCAAATCACGCCTGCACTTGTGGCTGCTCTTCTCGTTCTCCAAAGATCGGGATCCTAAATCGGTCTGAGTTCTTTGGAAAGGCAAGGTTGGGATGTAAAGCACCTTGAGCTTCAAAATGATCAAGTGGTGGAATCCAATATAATTCAATCAAAGCTATTACGAATCTGATGGGTTTCTATTGCGCTAGTCACAAGTCTTGGAACAGTATTGACAACCTACTGACCAGTGCGCTGCTTCCAGTGCTGCTTTTGTGCGTGTTTTTCTTCCGGCCTAGGGTTTAGCTTCCCATCTGCCTTAGCTTTGCCTTCATTTTGAAGGAATCCATACAACCCGCTTGTTTTGGCAAGGTCGGCTGCCCATGCATCACCCATCTCCCGACAAGGATCTGAGGCTGTGATCAGGGCCTTTCCGAAGATATCTTCTGCCACCAATGCCAAGATACCTTTTCCAAAATTGCCTTTTTCACTCAAAGCATGCCTCACTTCGGAGACTTAATCCCAAAACTCTCTACAGTGATTGATTTACAGTATGGAAAGCTCAAGAGCTAGGAAAAATTGAAGGCGCGGCAACTAATATGACGACTTTTGGGTTGTTGGTCATGTCAAAGTTCCAGAACTAGAGCTTAACTCGCACAAAATCACGTAAAATTGATGGCGTGTGTTTCCCCACCTCATATCATACTCACATACATTAAGTATACTAAAACTTCAGCCATTCAATGGCTGTGAGTGCTTTTTTGTGTCCAAGAAGCTTCACCATCGCTGGATCAGAAATGCTGAGCGTTTTCAAGGGTCCAAAGTTAGAAACCACTGCTGGGCCATTCTCCTTGAAGACCTGCCATGAAGGCTCTATAACTTCAACAATCCAATGGATTGAAGACCTAAACACCACGTATCACCATGTTTTCGGAGTTGTTTTCAAACAGAACTCTATTGTATACTATTGTGATTGCAAGGAGAGGCACACCTAAAAAGGATTCCTAGTGGAAAAAAAGAAATGCAAGGGAAACAAACAAAGGCTCAAGCAAACAACAACATTTTGATCCCTTCACAGCTGGTGGTTTCACCCCGTCCAAAGATATCTGATACTATAGCAGCTTCATCCTCTGCTGCGAACACTGAAATAAACATCATCAGACCTACTGTTGATGGAAGAAATCCTGCATCACCTGGGATGTATAAAACCGTGCAATGGGATATTTACCATATCAACTGGCAGTATCATCCAAACATCAAAAAGTAGAAGATATCTTCGTCATGTTTGGAGCTTCAGCACTCTTTGAGCCTCCATCTGCTTCTCGAAAAAGTTGTCGCCTCGCAAGGGATTCGGTGACTACTTGGCCACGACCAAGTCAGAAACAAAAACAGTGGGTCAATGTAGGACAATAGGTTAGATGCTATATGACGCTATGCTTCTGGCACATTTTCGCTATCTGGTAGGTCATGAATCAGAAAAAAACAACTCTTCTCCAACAGTAACAGCTCCTTTGTTGGGGGGTTGTTTGTTTGCCTGCCTTCAACAGCTGGCAATTGATGCAAAGGTGCAAGACAGGGCACTTGCAGAATTCTGAAGTCAATGTCATTTGTCAAACCAGAATCCAAAAAGTAGTACCCTCCAGGGGATTAACATATCCCACCTTGGGAAAAGGAAGTTATCATCTTCAACTATGCCATTTTGGGGGGATATGTTAGTTTCCTGGAGGGTAAAACATTTCAATTTTCTGTGCCACCTCAGGTACCCCAATCTTCCATTCCCCCCAACCAACGCCTCCTCCGATAGATGCAGTGGATTTTGGCACTCCATCCATCTCTATCTCTTGGAACATGTCTTCATCCAAGGTTCTCTTAAAGGATCGCAATATATCGTTGGTACCAATGTTGCTTAAATCCTCTCCAGCCGGAAGAGTCTGATCCCACCAATCATCCCATAAACCTTTGAGCGATTCTCGTGGAGGAGGAGCAAAGGTTGTGCCAAGTTCATGAGAGAAACGGTGCCATGCCAATAGCACCAACACGAAACTCAAGGGCCAGCAACGGCGTCCCGAAGACATGGTCGGACCGCTTTTTTAAAGTGATTTTGAGGACTTCCCCTGACTTGCATGTTGGAATGTGTAAAATCTGCTAATTGAATGGGTCCCATGCTATCTTGATACCTTTCACCACATGGTGCCATCCAGTATTATCAGGTATCCAACACCTTTGTTTGTGACATTTGGGATTCGGATGGCATACGGGCCCTTTGGGCTGTCCTGTATTTGAAGCCAAATTCTGCACCTGTTTGGAGATTTCCGTATTAGAGCTGTGACGGAGGCTGTGACGGGGTTGTCATTGGTCCAGGAGTAATTTGAGGGTCACCTGGCTATAGGCTGCCACCATCATCAACAGCAGGAGCAGGAGCCGCAGCGGCAGCAAGAGGTATAATCACTACAATCAAAACTAAGGCAGTATCCATATAAGTATGAATTCTCGACAGTGTATGTGTGTGTAATTGTGTGTGTGTGAGTGATGTGTATAGTGCATATAGATGTATATAGTGATTCACTCCCTGAAGCAAAAACTAGCGCCTTCAAAATGGATGATTGGAAGATTCCGATCCTTTTTTTTTGGGGCGTTTGGGTCGATTTTCAGGGGGGCTACGGCCAACTGTGAGTTTCAGGGAGGGTCAGTTGCATCTGCTGCTTCCCTGCAACCTTGGTCTCCCGAACCATTCCTGGCATGTGCCCAGTGGTCCACGTCCCGCTTCCGTGCCTCCCGTTGAAAAAAGTCATCCTTTCCCCAAGCACCAAACGGGAGGGGAGGACATGCGGGGTCCCATTGGAGGATTAGTGTCTATTTATCACACATTCATATACATTTAAAAACATATATATATATACACATAGAGATATAAATATATAAATACACACTGTACACAAGTAAACAACTTTGTTTTGCACAAAGTCGGGTTCTATCATTGTGTTTAAATTAATCAAACTAAGTCGATTGCACGAATACCAAATAATATGGAGCCAAATCCAAGATAAACAAGAATGGAAGTACGAGAAATCCGCTGGTTCAGTCTGTTGGCGCACAGTGCCCCTCCCGTGTTCTTTTAGTTCCAACTCCTTCATAACGAGAGGAGCGATCAAAAGAATCAAAAGTGAACACATATATAATTGATTGCAGGAAATATGGTTGGCAAATCTTCAACATTCTTCTCCCAGTCAAACTTTGTTTGGAAAGGTGGTTAAACTCTACAACAAGCATGCAACCACCGACTTTCCTTGAGCACGCAAGGCGGCAAAAACAACCTGGGAATGAGATTCAGGGACTATTCACGGCATGGCGATATGGCCTGTAGGGAAATTGAATAGATACGCTTGTGACAAGATGACAAGAACTTGTGGACATAACAATTCTCAGAAGAAAAAATTGAACCCGACATGCATGTCTTGAAAAGGTTCAAAATGACACATGTTCCTGTGCATTGTGTTTGTTTTCAGCATCTTTCATTTCAATCCATAGCATGCCATGGGACTGGCTGATGAGCTTGTGCTCTGAATTGTGACTCCAGATTGAGTAGCTTGCAAAGCTACCGTTTTACAACTACGGAGAAAAGGACATGAAAGGGCGTGGTTTCAGCCGCATATTACCCAATAGTGAATCACATGCAATCACTGTACCCATTGTTGGTGTCCAGGCCAAACGCCAGCTCATTGCTCATCACCAAGCAGCATTTAGCTAAGGTAAGATACGAAGATATCGACAAATAGCTGGTAAATGCATCCCCTGCATCCCCTTGTCAAACATCCGTCTTTGAGTCTTTAACATGTTTTCGACAAACTTCAGTGATATGTCCAATGGCCAGGACACGCATCGGCAGTGTCCTCCTCAACCACCTCATGCAGAAACTCATTTCAAAAATAGTGAGACTCCACCACAAAAGAGCATCATAACTTGTAATGAACATACCTGCCCTTGGAAGAACCTAAAAGTGCAACAAAGATAGTACATCACTTCCGGCCTTCAATTTTCCTATAGTGTTTTCCAGAACTCAGTCAGGTGAGCAAGGTCCATCGGTTTCGAGGCTGACTGACCAACCACATTTGACTTTAGACTTTGAAGGAGCCACCTGTAAAAATTGAAGTCTTTACATGGAGCGTTTACACGTTTTTGTTCATTGGAAGTAGCAATTTTCAAAACCCGGAACCCCCAGGATGCACAATCGTCACCAGGGATGACATCAATGAACCATTTTTATTCGGTGACCAGGAATATCCCAACTCCCAGGTGAATTTAGACCAAACTCCCAGGATGAGCCTGCGGTTTTTGCATTTCAGGCAAGGTCCCATTGGCCCAAGCCGAGGACAAAAAACATGGATTATATGTATCTAAAGCTGGTTGTAGCCTTTCTGTGAAATGCAAACCCCTTTGCAAAATGGCAAATACCTGCAGCTTGATACTGTCTTGTTTGTCTTTACATATATATATATATATGTTGTTTCTGTTTGCTTGCTTATCTGAAAAAGCCCTGAGAAATACAGCAATGGATGAATCGATCTGAATATATCTATGATTAATTTTCTTTTGCTGGAGAAAAAAATCCTGTCATTGTGCCAGCACTCGAATTAAATGGGATCTCTCGGCAGCTGGTAAACCTATCTCCAAACCTAGTGCGTCATAGGGCCAAATCAGCACAGGTAAGCCCGGCATTTGTCGTCAAATATCAATGCTTCCACACCTGCAAGTGCAGGATCCAAATCAAGTATTTTTCCGCTCGTCCTAGTATGGCGAGCACTATTTAAGCATGTCTCAATGCCAGTATGACAATGCTGGCTTCACTGAACTCAGGGTTTTTCAATGAAGGATTGCTGGTGAGCTTGGGTGAGATCACTGCAATTTGGAAGTGAAATAAACCTTGGGAACTCAACAAGTCAAAAAATTGACAATCCTGGTTCGCCATAGTTTGCCCAGAATGTTTACACTAAATCAAAGAAACAATGGTACTCATAGAGTACAACATCTTGGGCAATTTGTGCGCATCCTTTTTTCTTTGCATGGAGGCCTCATGTCACAAAGCTTGGACCTCATGCGGAGGTCCAACTGGGGGGGGAATCATACTGGAAACTGAACCTTTTGCATTTGACGGCTGCGTACGTGCATAACATGCAGTTGGGGTGATGGTCATAAAGTTACAAAGAAGCTCAACCTGAAGAAACAAAACCAGGTCCAAATCCAGAGCTAGACGATAAGTACTTTACATTAACATACTATGTCACCAACCTGCGGATACTGGCCACATCTGGGAAGTTGCTGGTTTTGTTTTTGAAATAATTTTAATTTCAAAGTCAGCTTTAATAAGCCATTTTCAATGGCTTCTTCTACTCTTATAAACCACCTTTTGGTTGATGTCGGATGTGGTAGCTATAAATTGCCCAGCAATATGAATTGGGGGCCCCAACAAGACACGTTGCTCAACCTGCTGCGTGCCACCTGAAAAAAAACGCCAGAGCTTGTTGTGCAGTCAATTTCATAAACCAAAGGATGTTGACACAAACACTCAAAAAGCATAGACATATACATTGTGATTAATTTTGATATCGATACATTGTAGGAAACCCCTAGCAAGTGGAAACCCCAACAGTTGGCAAATGATGGCAAATTGTAGCCAGATGGCTCAGCAAGAGTTGCTGAGAAAGCAAGTCAAAACAAAATCAGGGGCACTACCGTCCACATCGCGCCTGCTGAAGCTTGGAAATCTCCGAAGGAGGGATCTGAACGGTGCACGTGAATCATCCATAACTATCACAGGACACGTCCCGTAAAAAACCCTGTCCATGGATATCAGAGTATGATCAAACCTTCGTCAGAAAATCTGTAGATGAAATTAGATGAACATTTTACGTATATAATTCAATTCAATTCGGTGAGTTCAGTGAAGAATGCTAGGCATATCTACTGGGTGAAAAAAATGGACTAAAGGTTTTTGTGGGGGCGACTTACCAAGTATCCATGTCGTTTTAACCAGTCAAGCCGGCATGTTCCATCATAAATGCATGTTTTTCTAATAGTAAATCATCTAAATCTTCGTCAAATTTTGCCACAACAAAAATGGTATCCCATCAGTTCCCCCCTAAAAACACACAATTGGACTAGGCACATTTTTCTTAAACAAAACACTATATATGTTGTTTTTTATAAACCAAGTCTCCACCTATCTCCAGGATCCAACCACCCCACTCATTGATGTCACCTTGCACCCAGTGAGGTTCACCTCCAAGACCTCGTTGGGCCAGGGTCCCACATGGTCCCACCATCTATCCCTATCTCGTTGTCTGGGTCTCGGTTTGCAGGTAAATCTGGGGAACTCCAAACCTACCAGATAGTAGAGGCACCGGGAGCATCAGGAGATGGGGGGTTTGTTCCTGGTAATATGTCCCCACCCCGGGACCCCTCATCACTAAAATTGGTTGATCATCATCACTTTTCGCCCTTTGGGGGTGATGTGTCAACCCGCCTAGAACGATCTAAAAGGGTAATATATCACAGTAAAATTCCAGGAAAACTGGAAAGTCGTAGAAACCAGCATTTGCTTGTCACCTCTTTGTATCATCAGAGTCACGCTGGGCAGAGCATCTGAGCGTCTTGTTTTGACCGGTATGGGTTTTGCTTGCTGCTTTGGCATCCGACGAGCTTCCTATACAAAAAGGGCCATTACTTATCGGCCGAAAACATCCGACCATGTTTGCCTTGGTTTGGAAAAAAGAGAAGGCCAAAAACAGGATCTGAGAAACTATACCTATATACCTTCGACTAAACCTTTCCTGAAGCATCAAGGAGATCAACCAGTTTGTGCACTTGCAAGCTGACTGCTTATATCTTTGACTTAGTGCCCTCAGCTATGGAAACCCGGGTGAGAAGACCATGCTTTGTATGGATGGTGGCTGCCATATCCAGGCCAATACTGTTGAGGTCTTCATAAACCATCTGGAAATCGTACCTCGATTTCAGGACATCAAAGATTCAGACTTTTGTTGCGATGGATTTCAAGATCGACTGCTATTCAGACTAAACATGTATGTAAGGAGAGGCTCCAGTACCAATCGGTACTAGTAGCAACATCAGTACCAATCAGGATTGTTTGTAACTGGATGAAGTTGATGAAGTATCATGAAGTGAGCTTGGGCTGGGAACTTGTATGATCTGGTATGAAGGCCGAATGGATGCTCCTGGAAGCACGGGTAGTTCCAAATCGCACAAATGCTACATCTCTTGCTAGCAACTTTGAGATGTCTCACCTATCGAAAAAGAAGGGGATCAACCTGGATAACAACATCGAAACTTCAAAACTAGATTCACAATCTCTTAGCTCAAAATGCTCTGAAGTGCCCCTCCCTCCTTGCGCCTCTGCAAGAGCATGGACAACATCACGGTAGCTTCCTCCATAGCAAATTGATCTCCAATGCGTTTGAATTCACCTATCGCCGACAAGGATTTGGCACAAAGAAGACAGGGAGAGTCAATCGTCAGCCATGGTCAGTCGATGTTTTGCCCATAAACATCACCACCCTCACATCCTCATTTGCATTAGTCCCCCGAATCACCATCACCTTTTTTACGCCTTTTCTGTTTAATGCATAGTCTGGGATGTTCCTGATCGGCAATTGCGTATCAGGGAGCATAAAAATTGATGGCTTGGTACATGAAATGATGACGGATGTCAACAAACAATGAGCCACCACAACGGGCAAAACATTTAACCACCGGCACCTGCAATGCGGCATTGATGGATTTTCCATGGCCTTTTCATATCACGTTTCACACCTTTGTCAGTGTGGAAATATGACCACAAAATCTTACCAGCGTCGATACCGTTCGGTAAAAATGGTCGACAATCCAAAGAAATGACTTTGATCGTGTATCCAAACACACCAAGAGAATTGCATCTATCAATCCACCCAGCATACAAACTTTCGGCAAAGTTATCACGGAGAAAACGAATTGCTCGAATCCAAGTTTGGTTTTGGACGCTGAGCACAGCACTACATAAATCAGCTTCAACATGAAGATCCCTCAAAAGAAAGGGGGAACCCTTACCACAAATTTGATGGGGGACCATACTTTGGGTATCAATGCAATAGTTTATATATAACTCTAATGCAGATATTGGCGTGGACCCTGGAACCCATTTCAACTGCTTCCACCAATTCCAAAAACGTTCTCCAAATTCGCTTCCCAAAGGCCAATTGACCAGAAAATCAGCCAAGTTCGGAAAAGAAATCTCAGGATATTGACTGATTGGAATTGCAGAAAAAATGGAAAAATCAGGAGGTCCAGCTCTATACCCAGTATCTTCTTTATTGCTGCTATTAAACGATCTTTGACATGCTTTGATCCAAAATGTATGAAAGTCAGTGACAACCTTCTTGGTATCGGACCATATATATTTCGTGTTGTCGAACACAAAAAGCCAAAAGATTACCATGTGTATGTCGCAAAACGTTCTTAGCAGTATGATCGACAATGTCGTTGTATTTCCCCGCCCACCGCAAACCTTCGTCGTCAGATTGCTGCCAATTGGTGTGAGCATCAACCTTAGTGACCTGAATGGTTTCTGGGGGTCTTTGAGAAATGTGCCACCAAATTCTCTTCCACAGATCCCAATGTTCAATGGGTTTCGGTTGCGTATTGGCAAAACGGCACTCAAGCAAGCTCTGCAACACGTCGATGACTGCTTGGCAATCGGTGAAAAAATGTATTCGCCATCTTTTTTGCAAAGCCAGTTCAATCGCAAAAACTTCAGCTCTATAGCTTGAATGGTCGTTGCCCGGTACTAGTTGAGCATCTACAGTGTTCCAATGGTTAGCAAAAACCTCAATGCATGCAGAGCTCGAAATAGCAAAGTAAGGGCAATCACCACAAAAACAACTCCCATCTGTAAATATACTGCAAAGTTCGGAGTGAGAGTCAGGCAGTTGAAGAATTGAAAAATCAACCGCACGATTCATCTTTTGAACCAATGTATTGAAATCAAATGGAAAAAGGCCGAAGTTCTAGCTTCGGGCATTCTGCGAATTTTTCTCAAAGCATCATGAAATTGTTCCCTCAAGTCCCGAATATTCTTGCAATGCCAAAGTCTATGCTGCTTACTGTCAGGCTGTTGGCACAACGTGCAGTGTTCAGAAGTGATATCACGACTAAACTTACACACACATTCATTGGTGACATGTTTGCCAGCAGCCCATGTAGAAACAAGACCTTGTCCAACATTGTCCTGTTGTGAAATACACAATGACATGCCAACATGGTCATAGCACCCAAGTGTGAAACCAGGCCTATTATCAAGTTTTTGACACACATGTTTATTCCACGTGATTTGAAAAATCATTTTGAGATGCGTCATGGAATCATTAAGCCAATTAAGCCTAATTCCGGAGGTACTATGTGTGAGAGTTCCTTCATTACCACAAATCCATCCAAGGTCATGAAGTGATTGTTGAAAAGCAACTGCGGGACCAATCTTGCTCCTACGATGTACAAGTCCTACTCTTGCAACAAAACCATCACGACGGTCAGGAAAATGACGACAAAAACGTCTCCAAAATG
>OMLO01004229.1_pt1 | contig 11970 bp, 3 predicted proteins | sample 1674811 | NCBI WGS metagenome assembly OMLO01 (sample SAMN06265003, study PRJEB25207) | coral metagenome | isolation source: Coral host | place: Mexico:La Bocana,Puerto Morelos, Mexico | collected 2008-11-13
GCTCGAAACGTCAGCTTCATAACTCGTTACGGTGGCCAATTTACATTTTCAACTTAGTTGATATAACCAAATTATCCTGTTATATCGGTTGCGTATCGGTTGTGGTAGCTCTGACTGGGGCTCATAAATTAAAATAATTATTGTTATCAACCGCTGAATAACGTTAGGAAGAAATTCGTGTCTCGGTTACTTAGACCCTAGAAAACGTCATTATCCCTGTCTGAACGGAATTCTTTTCTGTTTGATACCTGTTCAGCTCAGGTTTTCGTAGGTCTTTTCCCTGTCTATATTTAGTTATTTACAATCTACTGTGCCAAGTAAATTTTCGTTATCTAACTCAATCTATCGCGAATTGTTTGTAAAGTAATTTCTCAATCTTGACAAAATTTTCGCAAATGCCCGCTTGTATTCACCACTGCAGCCTGCATAAATGAAAATATTAAGAAAGTGGTTTGCATACGCCATCCCCACGGCTATTCTGATGATCACGACAGATACTATCGGACCACCAAGGATTTCCACAATATCAATGATAACGATGGGCATTATCAGTACGATGAACAATCCAACAACAAGGGATACTGTCTTTGCAGACTTCCTCTGCCTTGCTGCCTGATTAGTTGTCCTTTGGACTCGGGGAGCAGTAGCATCGGTTTCTTCAACGTCGATTTCATTTACTCTCGCAGCTGGCGTTCGGACACTGAGTTCCTGAATATGAATTTTCCGAATACTTTTCAAACTCTCTCTGAGAATGAAAGTGTAAAGCGGAACTATGATGCACATTGGTACGATGTGAACGACGAGATAGAGGGCAGTGATGTAATTTGTGGTCAAAAACAGTGGAAAACGACACAAATTAGCTTGGAAGTTTGTCAACCCACCCCAAGCGAACAAAGGAAGGCTGGCAAATACTGCCAACGAAACCCAGGCGAAAGTGAGCACTATGAAAACAAATTTTTTAGTTACGAAAGAGTAGTAGAGGAATGGCCACCGAACTCCAATAAACCTTTCGACGCTGATAAAAAGAATGGTGAGATTTGAGCTGCCACCAAAGAGAATGGAAAGAGCTATCCAGGCGGGACAGAACAAACGCCGGTAATTACAGTCGGCGAACAACAACTCCGCAATACGACAAGGAATTGCGATTGCACCCTGAAGAAAATCCGACAACGCTAGGTTACCAAAGAGAAAATTACCCACTGTTCGCAGATTGTAGTTCATGTAAATTGCAGTTAACACGAGGGCATTGCCGAACACTGAGAGAATCGAAATCAAAATCAGGATTGCGACAATAATGGCTGTAACTAAATCCATAGCAGCTGCTGGTTCTTGTGGTAGCAGGGTTTCATTCGACGCCAAGAGCTTTTCAAAAGAATTATTGCCTGTGTTTTTGGCCTCTTCCATTTTAGAACAACGGAGCGGGAACCAGAATTGTCACGATGAAGGGGACTGACTTCAGTAGTCTCATACAAATAAGTTGCGCTGGCTTGAAAAGTTGAAATTTCCTATATGCTGTGCGTTTTCACAACAATTTAATCTTCAGTTTATTTTGGACACAATATGTTAACTATTTTTATGCTAATACCACTAATGGTACATTTTGGTTAATTTGATTTACGATTTCTTTTTTTTTTCTTTTTTTCTAGGACCTAACCAGTAGTAGCTGATAATAGTCATTCACACAATCTTCAGAATGCAATAAGCTTTAGGGTCTTTCTGCTCCATTTCCAAGAGGGACCAAGAATAGGCCCAGTAAACGAAAAAAATTGACAACTAGGTGCCTTATGTTACTTTAATTGTACAACAAAATCAGATGTTTCTATTTATGTCGTTTTCTATTTTCTGGTTCATTTGGGACTTGTCAAAGCTGCGGTAAAATAAATCATTGCTAACAACCTCTCAAACAAAAGTGATGTGCCTTCGTTTGGGTTCGTATTACAATACTAGGAATGCTAGCTTTATCTACTGTAAGATGACGGTTTTGGTAATAAAAGCATAAGTTGAGTTGACTCGTTTGGTTTTGTAATATTGGGTTTTTATTTGTTTAAACCACTACAGTACGAATCGCGCAGGTGCAAACTAACTCTAATTATTTGAGTGTTGCCAAATACGAAAGACTTTTTTTTCTTTTATCTACCATTATTTTATATATGAATATGTTGCAGGATTTCAGCCCACCAAAGTCTTTACTGAGGTCAGTGATTGGCTATCAGTCTAATCAAATTCGACTCGCAAGCGTAACTCAATTATCACTTATTTTAATGTTAAGCCCATTGTAAGCTGAAGAACTGAGCGCCAGTTGAGGAAACGTACTGCTGTTTCTTTAATGTTGTTTCTTTTTAAACTCTTCCGCTGACATATTTGGTGGTACACGAAAAACCGCCAGGAAATAATGGATTGTAAAGGTGCAAAAATCTGTAACGCAATTACCCAACTTTGAATACACCGAAAATCGTTTCATTATTATTTGATAAGTTATAATGAAATGAAAATAATTCTTAGGGATTGCAGAAACTACGAAAAATATAGGAGTTAAAGCTCGTCTCCTCTGAAAAGAATTGTGGTTAGTGGATGACATTTGCACTACCCGAGCCCCAGTTGTTCATAGGATGGATAACACCGTCCACCGGATAAATCGCTATCCTGTGGATAAGTGTTAACAAAACAAACCACGCTCTCCGCTGGATAGTGATTTATCCGGTGGATAGTGTTATCCCCCTTTTAAACAACTGGGGCCTGGGTTCAAACTATTTATTACGAAACAGTCATACTGATTTTCATGTCCAATCCCCTTGTCTCAAATGGGTCGACATTTTGAATAAATGACAATAAGCTGCTCAGCGTGATCGATCCTTGTCGTCTTCAAAATAAGATAGAGCATGATTCAGAAGGAAAAACAACCAACTCCCCAAAAAGATAAATAAAACCAACAAACTGGAAAAAATAACTGAACAGAAAAAGAAAGGGGTTAAAAGCGAAAAAAAAATTGTCTGCTAAGAATACAATAATCATTAGTCCCACTGAGCACACTAATAATATAACAGGTATTGCTTACTTAACGCAGCCACCATTGTAGTATCTGGGTTCATGTTATTCTATACGCAGGTGGTTTTCTAGAGAACCACAATAAATGACTTCTTTTTAATTAAACAAAAGCAAACATATACGCGGATTAATTAACCTAAAGAATAGGTTATCTCTGCGAACTGCATAAAATTTCAATATTACGGGCTTGGTAATATTTTCTATTTTCCAGTCCCCATTTTAGCGATAACTGTTATCTTTCTTTCGGGAATATCACATATTAGGTTGACGTATTGCATTGCGATTGTAAATATTTCTTGTTACACTTTGAGTCAGGAGCTGCGTGAAGACCTTTCACGTTGCTGTATACACTTCGTAGTTTGGCTCGCGAGGGGACACTTAAAAACCCGCCATGTTTCAAAGTTTCTGGCCCAGGCTTTAATATTTACGAGATCCGGAGAGAGTTTAACAGCAAGCAAGTTTCAAAACGTAAAGAAACGACTATTCGATTTTTTTCATCTTTTTTTACCTGAATAGCTCGCCTTGATTTTGTTTTGAAACTAAATTTTCCTATGGTGGAATTATCTATTTTTAGTTTTTCAAGTTGCTTAGCTGGCAATATTCACTGTCTTAACTACACCATCTATCGTTTTGATAGTAGGATAATTTATCAGCTATGTTAAGCTTGGCACTCACAGTATGTCCACAAAAACCTTTCAAAAGCGATCGTACTTTATGTTCGGGAAACCATTATTTTATTTACTTACAAGAAACCTTTGAAATTAAATAAACAAGTTGATTACGATCAGCAGAAGAATATATACAGCAAAGTTAAAATTATAATATCTTTATAGAAATCAATATTAAACTTCGCTTCAACTGTGTGGTCTAACTCCGACGGACCAAACTTCGAAACAACTTAATTATTATCTTCTTAAATGCTCGCCTAAAGTCCTGGCTAAAACCAGCGTACACTAAAACGTTAACGCAGTTATTAGCATAAATCATAAAAACACAGGTTTTAGTTAACGCTATGGGGGCTGAAGGAGCCCCCAGCATTTCTGCGAGGTCGATTGCTATAATAGGAACTACAAGCACGATAAAAATGCCAACGATTATAGAAACCGTCTTGGCTGCTTTCATATGTTTGATATTATCTCTACTGCGCTTTTTTCTTCTGTTTGCATTTGACGAGGTTTCTTCTTCGAGGTTACTAAGGCCACCGTTTGTATCGCGGCATGAAGCAACTGCCAGTTCCTGCGCGTGAATCTTGCGCACATGTCTTAAACTGGCTCTGAGAATGAAGCCGTATAAAAGTACTACTGTACCAATGGGAATGGCATGCACGAGAACGTACATGCCCATTATATAATCTTGGCTCAGATATGCAGGAAAGCGACAATTCATTGATGGAATATCAGGAGTAAGCCACACCAACCGGGAGGCAGCCGTTAAACTTAACACCAAGGCAACTGACCACAAACAGGCAATTGTGCCAAATATGGATTTCAGGCTCGAGTAGCTTACATAAATATAAGGATACTGCACGGCCAGGAATCTGTCGATGCTTATTACGAGTATAGCTAGGTTGGAACTACCCCCAAATAATATTGAAGTAGGAATTGCGACTCTACAGAAAACGTTTGGGTTGTACTCAAACGCCAACACTTCCAGTATCCGCAAAGGAATTGCCACAGCTCCCTGGAAAAAGTCGGCCACCGCAAGATTGGCGAGGAAATAGTTACTTGTATAAGACCGCAACGTGTGGTCCCAGACAACAGCCGTTATAACAAGAAGGTTTCCAAACACCGCAATGAATGAAATCACTGAATAAAGGCACGCCAGAGGGATGGAGCCGGCTGGCTTTTCGAAGAACTGGCTGACTGAACTGGAGGTTGAGCTATTTTCTGTAAAATTTTCCATTCCTACGTTTATACTTGGGCATGAAATATGTTCGTCTTATGTTGATCGCGCTTTTTTACTCGCGACTATGACCTACAGTGCTGTTAAATCGTTAAGCTTGTCCAGCGAGAATAAGTGAGGTAATCAGTTACTGAGCGTTCGCGGCAAACAACTGTCTTGAGTATGATTCTGATGAAAACTGGCTCTCTTCCAACGAAAACCACAAATATAAATTTGCCTTTCAATCACGAACTAGTTGACGAACCTGAAGGCTGCTGTAAACTGAAGCTTTCTCGATTGCTTTATAGTGACTTTATTGACACGTTTACCTTCTGTCACTAATCAACAAACTTCTCTTTTTCTAAAATCTTTACCGTTTATTTGTTGATGAAATAGTTCGATAGGTTCCATGGTAATTCAGATCTCCATCTTGAATGACAGCAGTTACTTTGAAAGATAGCCGTTTTCGCTGTTGAATATTGCATGCACGCCAAGGAGCGGAACTTTGCCAGTATAAAAACTGATCCATCTGAGAGGGTATTTTTATCTGCCGCTAAGAACAGCTCGGCAAATCGAGTGCCGTGAAAAGATGGACCTTAGTCACGGCTTTCGATATCAAAACACTGACCTCTGTTGTGTACTTTTCATTACAGGGGACCGATCATTAGTGCCAGGAAAGCTGTATAAACAAAGTCTTCTGTATGCCATAGGTCCTCGTTTGTTCAAACTTATTACTTTCATTTCGGTTTGGTTGTGCCAACAACCTCCGGTAGAGATTAGTACTTTCTCCCAAGTTTTCTAAATGGGTTTCAATTCTCTGTCAAGAAATTACTTATTCTAATCACACGTTGTCACAATAATATTCTTTTATTCCCTTATTTACCTAGCTTTTTTCTTGTTATTATCACTAGTTTTCGTGGGTGAACCCAGAAATGGTAATAAATATCGCGAATAATAGAAGTAGTGCTGCTTATTTATTCAAATATTTCGCTCCTGTAATGACAACAAAAGAACATATTTGCGACCTTTCAAATTGCAAAATTAACAATCACTTTTTTCTTCATATGTCAAGCTCTGGTAATAAATTCTTTTGTTCTTTTTTTTGTATTTATCCCAGAAGCAAACCGTTTTAGCCGACTGACTGTTTAATAGGACTGCACTGTGGCACGGTTTCTTTTGGCAACAATATTATCACTGATTCGGTGTTGTTTCGATTGCGTTTGAGGCCTGCTTGTACGATAAGAAAGAATGATCTTTTTTCGGTCTGTTTATGGCCCAAACGCATAGATTATGTACCGTTTGGCGGAGGAAACGAGGATCCTTTCTCAAAGATCTGTATCTGAATATGATGTCACTTATTACACCTACGCTATGGATAAAGGAGTCGTACTCTAGATTACGGCCTGGACAATTGACCAATCACATAGCGCTTGCAAGGGATACAATAATAACATTAATAAGCCTGGTTTTGTTACCGTGAAAAAACGGCCCTTTGTTTTGCCTCTCCATTAACAAGGAAAGAATAAGCTCGCCATTGATGCAGGAGCTTATAACAAACGTGTATCTCGGAGTTTCGGACCATGTAGATATTAAGACTCAGCTGAAGTAAAATGCAGCTGTGAGTGAAGCATAGGTTTGCAACATAGATTTTTGAATCTTTTATTAACTCAAAATAAGTCTATGATAATTCTAACAGCTTTTTTCACCCGTGTTCTCTTTCGTTTAGAGTATCCGCTTCTGATATCAGTGTTGCTTTTTTCTCTGATCAAATGCAATGATAGAAGATACACCTTTTTGTCTTTAAAATTGAGTTGGTTTCGGAAATATTGGTCGTCGTACATTCAATAACTGACGTCACAGATCACGCAAACAGCTTAATGTATGTGTGGATCGAGATATCAAGGTTCTTTATTTCTTCTCTTTTATGCAGAAATTCGCTTCAGAATAATATCCAGTCGCTTTCAACAGTGCACTTCAACAGCGATATCTCTTTGCGTGATATTTTATAGAAGAAAGATTCACGTCGCTTTGTCACGGAAGTTTGTCGTGGAGATGACTTGGGACAAAAAAAACATTCGATCCTATCTGCCGACCTATCCATCATCGCTCTTGTGTTGGTTTTGTTTGTCCAAGGTTGAGACCGTTTTTGTAATGGAGTACACACTTGTATAGCTGTCAAAAGGAGACCCGCGTTTATTGATGTGTTTGATCAGTCCTTGTTTATAAAATTGAAGAACTATTCCGACCGATGGTTAATGAAGGGCAATACTTTCCAACGCGTTTCTCGACTTTCTGATTTGTTTTTACACTCGGCTTAATGATGTCACTGTAACTACCAGAATCTTTTCTCTTTTCTAAACTGCTCAAAATTCTTGTTTTTCCTTTGCTTTTTAAACTGCTTAATCTGGAGTTGAAGTTCTAACGACAGTAGCTAGTTGGCATGACAATAGCTAGGATGAGACGTAGTGAGTGAAAGCAATGACTCTTGGTGAAATTTGATAAGAAAAATGGTTCTCTCTTTGACTAGTCAAATGACATGTTCACCAGTTTTTAAGCTTTCCTTTTTTGATCTACCAAGTGTAGTGCTCATGATATTGTGTTTTAGGTTAATTCCTCGAGTCAGGTGCAGCCGATTTAACATTCAATTACCCAACTGGAACAAATAAGTCGGGGTTCATGCCGCAAAAATAGTCAACTTGGCCCTCGAGCATTGTTATATGATTGCACGAATGAAAGCTACACGGATGCAGTTTGGGCCAGAAAATTAATTAAGTTCGAAAATTAGTTTCGACAGAGTCAAGAATCTCTTCAATAAAAGGAAATTTGAAAAAAAAAATTGTTTACCACTTTTTGGTGGTCAAATCTGAATAGTAACACTGCAATCATTTTCAGACAACAAGTCCACGCGAAACACCTAGTAATAAATACATCGGTCATTTTATTTATAAGCACGCGCGTTCTATACGCGCTTGGTTTTTCTAGACGAAAAAGTAATTTGTAAAATGCTGGTTTTATGGATATTTACAGGCTGTGTTCTCTTATCTAGAAGGAAGTTTTTCTATAATTTCCGCACAGCGTAGAACACGGACTTTGTGCTTCTTGACACAACTTTAAACTACGGTAAAAGGAAAAGGAGATAAAGCATTTTTCCCTTTTAAAGATTACATAATCAGTGGACCATTTGTAAAATTTCAGTTGATGGAATGCTACTCCCTAGTACTGAGTGTAACAAAATCTATTCTCTTCCAAACAGTTTATTGTAAATCGCTGTTAACATCAGTTTACTTTTGTTTGTCAGTTTTGCATTAGTTCGAGTCTGAAGTATCTGACACCAAAGTATCTACAGACTACTGTATTCTAATGTATGTGTCTTTTATATATTTGTTTTATTCCTCTCAAATTGATGAAGTGCATGGCGCGCTTTTAGTTTCACTTTCTGTTTAAGAAAAGGCTAGTTTAAACAACACTAATTAAAGTACCAGTTAGAGCATGTTTCTCGAATTTTATCTTCTTGGATTTTTAAGATTTTATGCAGTAGCAAATTACTGGGGTAAGCCGGTTTTCAATCTGAGCAAGTAAAGTTTAATATTTCTCGGAATTTCGTGTCCGTTGATCATCTATGGACACAATGAAACCGCGAAAACAAGAGAGGTGATTTTCTGACACTTAGCATTATATACTGTTCATTTACCAAGGGGACCAACAAAGTATATCACACTTAATTCTTCTTAACTAGTTATCAAAAGATATACGACTCGGTTTTTTTATTTATTTTCAAAGCATGACCAGAGCTGAAACTGAATTTGAACTTAAGACTATCGTCCTCACCAGCCAGCACTGTTTAACCTTGCACCTCTGTGTTTACCCATTCTAACGAGTTTACGCATTGTACTTCATTCCTGCCTCTGCCCCTGACAAAATGTATGCCTTTCAGAACAATCTTCTTAAACGTGTTCCTAAAATAACTGTTGAAACCTGCATAAACGAAAACATTCACGCAATGATTGGCATATATCATCAACACAGTGGTCTTAACAACTGGTACTGGTACAACTGCATCTGTGAGCATCTCAACAATATCAACAATAATGATAGGGACAACCAAGACGATGAATGATCCCACAACTGCTGCAACGATACGTGTGGCTTTTCTTTGCTTTGTTGCCTCTGCTTTCCTCTTACGCACTTCTTCTACCCGCTCCGGATCAAATTCGAAATTGCCTTCGGTCCTCGAGTTGTAACCGCTAGCAGCAACTTGTGCGCCAATTCGCCTCGCGTGGTCTAGGCTCGCTCGCAGGATAAACACATTGAGGAAAGTAACAGTGATTATGGGAAGGACGTGAACAAATACGAACAGACATGAGATGTAGTCTTGGGTGAGAAATGCTGGAAACCGGCAAAAAGTTACTGATTTTTCCGGCTCCCTTACACCCCAACCCATGGTAGGTAAAAACGAGAAAATAAACATCAACAACCAGGCCACACCAGCCCCCTGTAAGGCACACTTTGTTGTAATCCAACTGCAATAGAAATATGGCCAGCATATGGATATGAACCTCTCAATAGCGATCAGTAAGATGTGGAGATTTGAGGCGCCGCCAAACAATGTTGAAACGTGTATTGAAGCATGGCAAAAGGATTGATGATCGCAATCTGCCTTCAGAACTTCTACGAGTCTGAGGGGAAGTGAGACTGCACCTTGAAAGAAGTCGGTTACAGCTAAAGCGACAAGTAGATAATTACTTGTTGTTTGCAGTCGTCTGTTGGTGTAAACCGCCAACATGACTAGAATGTTCCCAAACACAGAAATCAGAGCAATGACGAAATACAGCCCGGAAATAAAATATGTGTCCAGAGTAAAAGCGGATGGTATCGCTGAGCCATTGCTTGTATCCGAACCTCGAGTGCCATTCATCATTTCGGCAACGACTTACAAGTCTTCTATTTTCCAGCCTTTTGTTGCTTTTCTAAAAAGGAGATTTGTAACCAAGATGCTGGTCGAAAATGAACCCTTTATAAATCACATTGTGAAGTCTTGCGTCTTTGTGTATCTGTTTGACTCCTGTCAGCTGCTATATAAATATTCTAAGCTAGAAGTCTCGGGTTTCAATTTACTCATAGTGTGAAGGTGTAATTTGGTCTTGGACCCTGCGGCTGATATCAAATAATTATAGGAGTCTATACAAGAGTGCGTGGTTGACTACCGGGTCTTAATTGTGGACTTGTCAAATTTATAGTCATAACAGACAACTCTTCCTAATGGATGTAGCTTTTCTCTAAGATAGCGTCTCAATATTAAAATGATAACAAACTCAAACGGATATGAAAAGGCAAATTATTATTTGAACTGGCTTTTAAGATAGTTCATCTTCCTTAATTTATTTGGAAGTAAATGAAGTGTCAAAACTTATAACCATGCAAAAAGTAATTGTTTGGTTTGCCACGCTTCAAAACAAATTGATTTCAGTGAAGGTACGCGAAATCAAATTGTGGCAAAAAATAAACTCCTCACTTTGAGTTCTTCGGTTCTTCGTCTTTGTTGTTTCTATATTTCAGATATTTAGACTGAGTAATCAATTGCTTGGCTTATTTTTCGGCGCCAAGAAATGCTGACAGCGTGAGATTCAGATAAATAAATAAAAGGAGAAAACACAGGCTGAAAGACTTCCTTTGAATTACGGCAGTCCCCAAGGCTCGTTTAAACTAAAGGTGCCGACGTTTGACTGCTCGACTGATGTTCAGAAACATTCTGCTAACGTAAATAAACATGCAAAAAACACACGTGAGACAAAGACAAGGAATATGGAGTTACTCATTAACTGTGTTCATTCTCACTGTTACTGACATCTGTTTCTTCTTCCTGATGGAATTAAAAAAGAGGATGAAAAGTAGTTGCTTGAACTAGTTTCAACGAGGAGCGGTGAAATTGGAGTATAATACTTGTTTACCGTTGTTCATGAAGTTGGCGACGTGTTCTCAGTCATGGTGTTTTTAAATGTGGGCAGAGATGAGTTACTAATTGCTCTGAGGCAAGGCATATGGGACTGTAACCTAAAATGCATAAATTTACTGCCCGACTTCAAAAATAGCACCATGATCTGAAATCTGGAGATCGCCCTTCTCTGAAAGCAACTTTTCTAGGTCTCGAGACAAATGAAAATAAACTTGGGGACAAAGAACGACAAAAAAAGTGATAACAAAAAAAATTCCATCTTCACATATAAAGAAAGATTATGATAAGTCCTTTTTTTAATTGCAAGTCCTTAGAGAAGACATATCAATTGCAGTCCTGCAATTTTATGGAGAAACGCGATGTACGCAACGAATGGAAAAAGGAAAGAAATCGGAACCTATTAAACATAAAGGCTCGTGAGCTCTAGTGCGTCGCATTCTGTGAAGCTGCGCGTCAACAATACTGTAATGACCAGCCATGAATGCATTCAACACACACACTAATTTATTCAGCACGAGGCAAAAACATATCACGTGGTTCTGGAGGAATGTAATGTCACGCAATACGGTTCTAAATCACAACAAATACGTCATGGCTTATCTGTATTGCTGGATGGACAGTAGCCCAGCACACCTCACACACTCATCTGCTTGATATTTGTTACAAATTTGAATAACATTATGCTCTAATAGATACTCATTTGTAATGCTTTAAAAACTTTTGAAGTCTTTTGTTTCTGATTCATGAAATTCAAAGAGCAGGCCTCAGTTGTTCGAGGGCTGAATAACGGATAAATTACCGGATAAATCGCTATCCAGTAGACAAGTGTTAACAAGATCCGCCGCATAGTGATTTATCCGATAAATATCGTTAGTATCACCCAACTAGTGGACTAATGCAAATCCTGCATTTTGATTGGCTACGCTAATAGGCGACTATTAGCAATAGTCATCGAGTAGCGAAATTCTTTCGTTTTTTTCCCCAAAAAAACCTTTCTTCAACTTGCATTTGCTGACTTTATTATTGCTTTTGTCTGTCCGACTAGTTGGGTGATACTAAAACAATTAGACCCTTCGCCCTCAAGGGCCACG
>OMLO01004230.1_pt1 | contig 11970 bp, 6 predicted proteins | sample 1674811 | NCBI WGS metagenome assembly OMLO01 (sample SAMN06265003, study PRJEB25207) | coral metagenome | isolation source: Coral host | place: Mexico:La Bocana,Puerto Morelos, Mexico | collected 2008-11-13
TCTTCATAATTATCGTTGATCAAAGATAAGACCAGTTCAGTATGGGGATTTGTAGGAGTCTAAACTTTTTTTTTCAAGTCGGTTCCAGTCCTTCTCACTAACCTGTTCCATCTTAAACACGTGATCAATGAAAAAACTGTGGAGTTTCTCGTTTGCGTAATTGATGCACAGTTGTTCAAAACTAAGAACGAAAAGAGAGAGACAAGTTAGGTTTAGATTGAGATAGGATTAAATATTTAAACCAAATATTAACACGTGCTGAAAAAAATGTGCTAGAATAGGAGGCCTAACCAGAAAGGTTGTTTAGAGAAATTCTCATGTCATTTTAATTTCCATCAAGTAAGTCATCAAAAGTTCCATTAGCTTGCACTTCTGGTTTGCGCCTAGCTTGGCACCAATAGTTATAGCAAACCTTTGCATTTTAGTCAATTTCTTACCTATTAGTGTCAAAGTTTTCGAAGCCAAAAATATCCAGAACACCAAGAGAAACGCTACCGTCCGAGTCAACCTTCAAATAAAAAAAAATTGTATACAATTACGACCTGTTTTGAGACAATACTCTCGACCCAAGCTATCACTCGTTTTCAAAGTCAGCGTACTCTAAAAGTACTAGAGTTCTTGAATTTATACAAACTAACGTGGAATGGTGACGTAAACATTGTGTGAATTCAAATGACTATAAGGAAGATTAGCCTACTGTATTACTGAAACTTCTAGAATACAAATCACGTTATAATAAAATAAAAATGCTTTTGTTTATGGCAGGTACTGATCTTTTTTTATTTGCATAAATCAAATTATCACGAGACACTCCGTTTAATAGTATAAGAAAGAAGGTTTCTCCATATATAGGTCGTTGAAATAAGGTGAGATTTAGTTCCTTGTTTCTTCGCTTTTCCTTTGAGATATAGTATCTACTATATTTATGTACTCACCGCTGGCTTACTTATTGACAAGTTAATTTTGCTGACAATCCAAATAAAAAGTCTTCCATAGATTCCTTTTACAAATGCATCCCTGATGTGTCTTGCGCTTTCCACTGCTATAGGAGAATAGATCAATTCGCCGGAGGCGTAGGTAGACTTGCTTGTAAAAGCCTCGTGAATTCTTTCTGCAGGAATCTGTAGCGGTTATGAAATAAATGTAACGCTTTGTCAACTATTTCATAACAGGACTCTATAAAAGAGACATCTCTATAAAAATTCGTTGATCAAGCCACATTATTCAAGGATTCGCTCAAGACTGTTTAATAAGTACTTCCGGGGTTACTGAATAATGTGTTATTTTCATTACTTCACATTTACAGAATTTGTGTGTTTTGTTAAACTTTTACAAATTAGGAAAATCTGCAATGTCCATCATAAAAAGCTTGTACCTCAACAAAGTTCAATTCTTCTGGACCGTACTATTTTAAGGCTAATTTATAATAACAGTTTGTGCTGCAATAGCCCTGCACGGTTAGTTTTACTCACTTGCATTACAATGTAATCCAATGCGTCTGCAATGAGGCAATTTCGGGCTATTTTATAGTTTTAGCCCGAAATTGCCTCACATACATGCCAGATTATATTGTGATGCAAAAGAGAAAAGTTAACTTTGAAAAGGGCTATTATTTAATCAATATTCCTCAATTCCAGATCCCCGTGTTAACGCAGCGAGCGTTTGGTTGGTGGCGTGCTTGCTTCCGTCCGTGGTGTTTACGTTAGTTGCGAGCTGACTGAAGTCCTGGGGTAAACGTACCAATGAGGTCCGGTGGTTTTCCAAAAAATGCATTTTTTCTTTATCTTCACAATCTGTATGCGTCATTTCGTATTAAAATTTTAATTACATTACATGCATTCCACCATTAGTACAGGCTTGGCAAGGATTAATTAAAGCTTACCTGTAATAAATGCGCTATCGAGTCAACTGTGTCATTATTTAGAATCGCACAGGCCTCCATGTTGTCTTGAATCAAAGCTGTAGATTGAATGAAACAATTCGTAGGGAAATATACGTATAGAAACACGAGAAAAAAAGTATTTTTAGGAGCTATTCAAAGAATAATTCGAATGCGTATTTAAGTTATCAGCAGTCCGAAGCCGCTCAAACTCAAGTCGGAGCTAAAACTTTTAGGAGGACCTGAACCAAGTGAATGTTACCTTGAAAGCGCAGATTACCAAGGTGAAGAATGGCTGCCAAGAGAGTAAAGATAACCCAGCAGTCTTCTTCAGAAAACATCAATACCTAAACAAAAACCAATTCAATTACACTTTTCAAAAGCTTTCTAGAAACCTCCCAAAATATGCGTTAACGGTCACTTAAGAGTTCTTTATCGCTTTTATTCAAACTGATTAGGCACGATGGGTGCAGATTAACAATTTAACGCCAATTTAATTAAGGTACTAATTTCACGACGGTTTAAAATTGTAATTGTCATTAAAAAAAAAACACTAATCACTTCACCTTCATTGCTCTTCGAATGTTAGCGAACGCCTCTTTATCGTCCATTCCCTCGCAAACGAAACAGTTTTCTTGGGAGAGGTAGTGATAATCCTTTGCCACCGTGAGATGGAGGCTACTCTTATCCTTGTCTGTCAACCCAGCGAGCAGACGATAAAATATGTGGTAGTTACGTTCTTCAGGCATCTAAACAGAAGAATAAAATGTAAGCCAAATAATATCACAAGTAAATACTGTCATATTTTAGGTCGTTCTTTGATCAGTTGGGTCTTTCTTTTAGACGCTAGAGTTTTTCATTATTATATACCCACCTTCTTATGGGGTTTGTGTCAGGGAAAAGATGTAAATTTTACTATCAGCGGAGTTCATGTTGTGTAGCTGTTTTCTTCAATAAGTGCATATGAGCCAAGTTCCTCATCAAACCGGCGATTATCTCCGGTAAGTTTCTCTGACATGAAGCGGCTAGGAGTATTTGTACTCCGCCCTGAATGGGATTCTAGTCCATCGCGGGGGTACTCCCAGCACTAAAATCGCCGGTACCCATTTATACACGTGGGCGGAGAAAGCCACTGTGAGACAAGAATACAACGCAATGTACCTGGTATACAATTCTTGACTTCTCCAAGAGATACTGCTCAATTCTAGCTCCTTCAATAATCGCATCTCTGTTGAAGTAGATGTTGATGTACTTCCCAAATCGACTGGAGTTGTCATTTCTTACAGTCTTTGCATTGCCAAAAGCTGATAAAAAAGAAAACAAAATAACCATGGAGTGATTGCCCTTAGGCATTTTACTAAATCCAAAGTTTTCACTGATGTGTCAATTATCGTAGCTAAAAGTTTTTGTAAGCCAATCAAAACTCGACACGCAAAAATATAAGCAATATTAAGCGCAATAACAGTCACGTGATCTAATGACGGTTAGTTCTTCAACGCGAACAACCCAAGTTCTAAAATACATTATCACGTATGGCCGAAAGAGTAACATCTTCTCTTCTTTTAGTGGGGTCATGTTCGGTACATTATATCAAGCTCGGCTGCAAAAATAGGAAGAAAAAGAAACAAGTAAAACTATTTTACTGAAGTAACGACACAAACATTCAACTAAAGAATTTAATTTGTGTTGTAGAACAATGAGTCGAAAACATAAGAGGTCCTCAAATCTAAGGGTTTTCTCTTGACTATGTTGGGTTATTTCAATACCTTCTAAAATTGGATTTGCGTCCAAAATCTGTTGATCGAGGGTCGTATGCTGCCCACCTACTGTTGTCAGGTATCGCAAAATGAGCTTGGTAGACTCGGTTTTTCCTGCGCCACTTTCACCACTTAAAGAAATCACACTAAAGAGTGACTAACTTGTCATTATTGAAAATTCGTTAAAGCTTAGGTCTGCGTTCGAGCCTGGCAGCCCACTGGGCAGACGCTTTTTCTAATTATGCAAGTTTCCACGGCATGAGGCGTTTAGTGTTTAGGAAGTATTTCTACTACCCTCTGGATGGAATGACTAGTCCATCGCCGGTTTACATAAAACATTTAAATCACCGATACCCATTTATACAGCTGGGAAGAGGAGGCACTTTGAGGGGTTACGTAACTTCGCAAGATGACAACGGCAATGATCCCGCAGACAGTGCTCGAACCTAGCCATAAGATAACAGCGCCTCACTCCTCACAAGTGTTTTTTGTGAATGGTTTTTAAGAGTATTAGCGTATTTTTTTCATATGTACAGTACTTGCTGGAAGAGAATTACTACGCCACGTCTAAAATCTTCTTAAAACATAAACACTTTGTTAAATAGATTATACAGTGCAACTGATATTGCCTTGATGTAATGCCATGCAAAAGTCTAATGCTCATAGACGATTTTCAATTAAGTTATAAATAACGGAGTAATCAATCCATTTAGCCAAAAACAAAGGAGATAGCAAATCCGGTAAACCAATCAAAACCCGAAGCAAGTACTTGAAACTGATGCGAAGGGCGGGAAAATGTGTTTGAGCGACTCACAATTGGTTTTGTACTTACTTCCGGTTGCATGACAAATTGGCGCCAGGTTTTAAGCCAATCGCGCAGGGCATTAATACAACACTTAAGGCAATGCGAATTTCTAAGGACAGTCCAGTGAAAGCTGCTCTGTTAAATGAATGAGGATAATTACTTGTTTTCAGAGGCTCTTGACATTATACCTGATTATAATACTCTGGTTTTGGAGTCGCCTTTTCATGGATGTGAACGCGTATTGCGCTGTTGAGAAAATATGTGGTGGTAGCAAGGTTATATCTGTTTCTTGACTGTACTTGTCTATGTGCTCTGCATCGTAGATTGGATACAACTGATAAGGGTTCACTGCTACCAGCACCATGCCTATATGGGTCTGTAAAAGTAGACAGATATTAAACGAAAAATTTCATCAATGTCATAAAAAAAAACAGTTCCCATCATTCAATTTTTGCTCTTGGTCGATACACAGCTGAAAAAAAATATTACTTATAGTACTTACAGTTAATTAAATATTTTATCGTGATTATCTTATTTTTTAATAAGAATTTAGAGCAATTTTATAATACAATCATTCATTTAAGGCGGCTTATATAAAGGAATCTTAATATTCTGTTTTAAGCTGTCCTCAAACTTATTGGATTGATTTTTCAATGTAATGTAATTTGGAATTCGTATTACGTATTAAAGTAAAAGTTAAAGTAAATCTTACGTTTCATTCAAACTTACGTAGATTTTGCGTCTGTAATATCTGATCAGCAGATTTCTCAGTATCCCTGCTTCAGTGAGCTCCCCAAGCTGAATCATATCGTCAACTCCAGAAACACAGCTGGGATGCATTGACTGAACATCACTAAGAGAAGATCCACTCAGAAAACGTTCCTGAAGAGGTTGAAGGAAGAGAAAAGTTCGTTCAGTTTTCACTACTTGCTAAGTAATGGTATTGCGACTAAGTAGATTCAATCTTATACAAAATATTAGTAATCTCGGTATTGGACTGGAACTAGCTTGCAAGTGAGGCTAATGCAGGGAGTCTTTTCAAATGCAAATACCTCTCATCTCTTTTCAATAATATTCCCGCACTTGAGCCTCCATTGCAAGCTAGTTCCAGTCATATACCGAGAGTACGAACATCATCTACTCAGACTGTAATCATATGACTGGCAGAGTTATCTCAGGGGTATGATCTCACAGTATGATTACAGAGTTAATAATTACAGACTATAATTAGAGACCCAAATAGGCGATAAGCAGTCTTGTTACCATCCAATTAACTATAACTGTGAAGAAATTGGGAGAGAATGCATGGTCGCATAGTTTATCGTTTTGGTGAATAAAAGTCAGTTGAGAACCATGAGTGATGGTACGTTACTTGTCTGATACAAGCGCGCATTAATTTGAACTTTTTTGTCCAAAAACACGAAATGTCCAACAAATTCTCAAACAGGGCCTGCTCTTGATAGCAAATTAATTTGGACATTTGCACTAGTAATGATCCTCAGGGGATTTATGACGCAACTGCGGAAGACGCACCTCTCCTTGATCATCTGTGAGAAGCATTCCCAGTCCATCAACTGATTTCACCACAGCACCAATAGGAACATCAAAGTCCTTCACGTCTTTTAAAGGAATCCACACATGGTCTCCCTGTACAGATTAAATGACGCCGAGGTTATGAAACCGATCTGACGTGTTAAAGAGAAAAAAATATAACAGTTTTATCACAAACCTTTGTAAAGAAGGCCATGTTGACGAAAATCTTGAATGATATCCTTTTCTGTAGACTAAGATTTGCCACTAGATAAGTTATAAACAACTCCAACTCCAATTATCAACCTCATTTACTATTAAGGTAACTAGAATAGCAATCGCGACTGAGGGTGTTATTTACCACGATGTAAAAAAACCGATTAGGGATTGGGATTGAGGATTTAAGAAATTAACATGCTTCTGGGATATTTGCATGTAACTTACCGGCGAGAAGAAAAGGAGTAACTTTCAAAACCTTATCCAAATTCCAATTCTATTTCTTCTGATTGATTGACTGACTGACTGATTAACTGACTGATTGACTGACTGCCCTATTAAATGACTGACGGACTAACTGATTGACTGATTAACTGATTGTTTAACCGACTGACGGACGACTGACTAACTGACGGACTGGCCGACTGACTGACTGATTGACGACTGACAAGAGTGACTGACTGACCTACTGACTCGCTGATTGACTGATTAACTGACTGACTGACGATGACTGACTAACTGACTGACTGACTGACTGACTGACTGACTGACTGACTGACTGATTGGCTGATTGACTGTCTGATTGACAGACTCAGTGATTGACTGACCTACTGACTGACTGACGGACTGACTGATTGACTGATTGTTTGACCGTCTGACAGATGACTGACTGACTGACGGACTGGCTGACTGACTGACTGACTCACCTACTGATAGACTGTCTATCAGTCAATCAGACAGTCAATCAGTCGGCCAGTAAGTCAGTCAGTCAGTCATTTCGTAATTGTCATTTACGTAGCTAATTTCTATCAAGCTAGTCAAAAGTCGTTAGAAGTAGTTAGACGTTGGATTCTAGCTTTCGAACTTTCTGGTGTCCTCCCTCTGTCTATTTCTGCATTCATCCGTATCTTTCACGTTCATTTGTTCTTTATCCATAATTAGCTTCTCTGCTCACAGCAGCCAATCGATTTACTAATTGTGACGTTAATAATCGACTGAATGAATGTAATTAGTGGGAAATCAACCGTGTATATGTATGTAAGAAAAACATATTTTGCAAAACATTTTCTCAAACACTGGAAGTGAAAAAAAGACCCGAAAACGGCGAAGCATCGTTTCCTTTTATATCAGAACTAAAGGGAATGTTTTAAAAAGACATTTTGCCGAATATAAATATTAAGTTTTCCTCGTTCTGCCTTATATTAAGCCGCGGCATAATGCATATCAAATCTTTCAGCTATTTCAGGTTATTTCTTGGTTACACAACACAAGTAAAGCCCTGAGAGAGAAAGAAAAGTTATGTCGCACAATATCTAAAGCCTGAAACCTTTAAGTGCAAGAAGTTGTCTGTTATCTGTTGAAAACTTTACGTACACACAGGAAAACGCTAAATTAACTTAAGTTCACAGCCCTTGTCGGGTGCACAAGTACATTTTTACATAAGAGCCGGCACTGCAGAAAGTTGTATTCGACTTTAAACGTCAGAAAGCAAACAAATACTTTTCATATTTCTAAATTTTTGGCCCTACGAGTTATATGGGCGAAGAAATTATTTGCCGCTCGGTTTCGACGATTCTGGAAACCGGTTACCAACACCTGAAACCATAATTATTATTGTCTCTCGAAAGAGCATTGTAATTTAATATGATTGGCGAAATAATATTCAGCCGAATGCAAGAAAATATGGATCTCATTTATCGTTTGGCTCGTAATAACTGAGAGATTACCCTTGCAGGGTTGAATTCGTACAGTATATCAGCTGAACATAAATATATAACTAGTTCACCCTACCCGTAATTTTCTCAGTTTCCTCTCAGCTTTAGTGCTCCAAATGTATTGCAGCTACCGCTTAACATCACAGGAATATATTTTGAGTCACTCCGCTCAACGCCATTTCCTAGGGCAGTTGCAAAGTTATGTTAAGTTGACTATGAGAGTAATACTAATCGACATTGCTTCGTCGCTCGTGTTGTTCCTAATTTTGTCAGTTGTCCTCATTTGCATTCCACTGTGTAATAACAAAAGACAACTAAAGACAACAGAAAAACATTAGACGTCAGCCTTGAATAAATTACTCACTTTTTAACTTCCATAAATATTTTATATGGCTCATTAACTCCCAGTGGAAACGTTTTTCATTTTCTTTTCCTTTTTTTTTTTCATTTTGGTGAATGACTCATTTCCTTTAACCGTATGAAGATTTATTTAACTTCTAGCTCTATTTTCACGCAATAAATTGATTGGTGATGTTAGTTTGGATTAATTGTTTTGAGTAAAATAAAGCACTTAACCTCATATTTTGCCAAAAGTCAATATAATTCTCTTTTTCGTGAGTACCTCACATACATTTTCCAAATAAACCTAAATTGCCTAAGATCTTTTGTTGGCCCAAATTTTGCTCGTTTGGAGACAATTGGACAGTATTATGGAGAAAAAAGAAAGTTTTGGAAAACAAATTAAATGTGCGCACGGTTTCTTAAAAAAAACTAAAGTTACTCAGGTGTATATCAAATACCGAAAAGCCACTTTTAACAATAAACAATAATAAATGCAACAACGACATCAACAGAAAAAGACTCAATATTCAACCTTCGAATCTCATGAACATTTGGATTCATTTAATTTTTCTGTACTTTCAGAAATATCCCAAACAGAAAATGCTCAGCTGAGTACTATAAAACAACACTTTCAATGCTCAGAACTTTTGTACAGTGATATTCATTCATTTGCTTTGTTTTAAGAGGAATTAACAAAAATCCATCTAAATATACAATATTAAAAGCTTGCAAACAAAAATTTAAGCGACACGCCCAGCTATTACAACAAAAATAGCATTCCCTATTGATGATGCTTCAGAGTGCGTGCTTTTCACAAGGCATTGTCATAAAGTGATATAAAGGCTCGAAAATCTTGGTCAAAAATATCTGAAGACGTCTTATAATGCATACTGTTTGATTCAAACATTTTCTCTTGTACTTCGTGGAATGAATTTTAACGTCACATATATAAAGAGGTGTCAAATGACACACCCCTAGTTTAGATGTTGTTCATTGTTGTACTGCAAGCGAAGCGAAGCAGCGGACATTTTCTTTCATGCTCTACCTTCAGATAAGGTCATCTTTCCTATCTCTTTTGTATCCTTCTTGTTCTATTTATTGTTATATAGCTTAAGTTTTATTTCGAAATTTCGCAACCTTCCAATTTGGCCTATGAAAGGACTTTTATCCACACAGTTCGAGTTGTCCTGCTGTCGCTCCGAATCGTCTTCTTCATGAAGGATGCTTGAATGATACTAAGTTAACAAACAAATTTTCCTCGTAGGTAATTATTGCATGACTCTGCTTGTTTTTCGGCAAGGTGCAGACAAGTGGGTTAAAAAGACCTTTTATCTAACCTGTGGAGGCACTTTATCCGATATTTCACAGGTATTTTTTTAATCTCGCACCGGAGCCTGCGTCCCCTGGCTCAGCGGTCGGGAACGAGATCTCGGTAGATACGTGATGTCTCCGGACATACATTGGTTTGAGACCATATATGGTAAAAGTTTGCATAAAAGAACGAATCAACGATCAAACCACTATATGCACAAAGGGGGTCACCGGTAACACCACGCCTCTAGAGAGATCTGTCACAAGAGGAGAGTGGGAAGAACCCGCACTGGTATGAAAGTCATCCCAATATCATGCATGTAAACACACCCCCCCCCCCCCCCCCCTCCCGGCACCACGTTACGTTCTGGCCTTTAATAGTGCACAGTCCATACATATGGGCTAATAACCAAGCTTGTTCGTCACGATGGCTGCATAATGGCGAAGTTTTTTTTTCGTGTTTATGGACCACGCAAAACAAGAACTAGGCCAGTATGCAACGATCTTGACCGAACAAACTTGGGATAAACAACGGGTAATTTTGTGCCGGCAAAGATAGCACCGTCTTGCCCACCTGGTTAGCCAACAGCAGTGCAAGATTTTATTCACCTTGTCCGTTAATGGAGCTGGTCAGATAATAAACCGCGCTCTATGCACACAATTGCCGCTAAACATTGTTTAATCGTGAATTTTCATTACGTTTAACTACAGTTTACAACACTACTATTTGATAAGGCATTGTTGTAGTTGCAAACCGAACCGGGTTAAAATATCTTGATTAAAAATGACGTCAAATTATGACAACCTTTAAATAATATCATCGTATCGTCCGATAACATCTAACCTCTTGAAAGATATATGAGATCCACATCATTAATTCGTAAAGTCTAACGTTACAGCTTTAATAAGAAAGACAACTATGATATATTAAAGAGGTTAAAAATTGCAAACAAAAAAAAGAATTTACATTTTAAGACGTAATAAGAAATGTCAGTACAGTGACATTGTAGATACATTAATTTTATGTAGAATTCGTTTCAAGGGAAAAGAAAAGTGTTTATAAGATCTGCACTCTGGAAGCTGACCTACCATCTAATGTAAAGGGAAAGGAGGGTGTAAACTAGACTTTTCGCTCTAAAATGTGCCAACAAGTCGACCCCTTATAGAGGGAGAACAGTGTAGCACAGAAACAAGACGTTGTCTTTACAAGAGAGCCAGGTTTATGGTGGCTCGCTACCGATTGCAGGCGTTTTGACCCTTCTAAATACATCATTGCATTAATAACGCTCTAACCAAAAGATAAATCGTTCCCCAGTAGATAAGCGTTCACCTACAGTGCTATTCATTGGAAATTACAGCAATTTATCCCGTGGAGAGCGTTACCTATTCTTTGAACGTCTATTAAACGCTACAAGCGTCTATAAGATTGAGAAACCAATGGAAGCAGCATTGCACTGGCCAAGACCTGTTGTATTCATGTTCAATAGGCATTTCAGGTCAGCGTGTTTAAATATGGCTTACAGTGGAGTACATTGATCCTACAACCAAACTATTATTGGGCCCCTTGTGATTTTTTGCTTCAGCACCTGTCAGAGGAAAATGCAGTGAGCGATGGATTACATAACGGTGTATACAGTAACTAATTTTATTGATTGGTATCGATTGATCGATTGCTTTCCCGGTCATCGATCGGTCTCCATCCACTGGACACCCCGAGATACAGTAAGGGAAACGTTGGGAAAGTGGGTAATTGGGTACAAGGTAAGAAACGTTTGATATCGGTAGAAACGTCTTTGATCAGTGCCAGATATAAACAACAGAACAAACAAAAACGCATAATATTCAAGATCTATTTCATCTTGTCCTTAATCTCAGTGTGAAACCTTTTGGTAGCTGTTCTTATAACACGTGCGATGTACAATTACATATATCAAAACATACCACAATTTAAGGGCACTTTTCTGGTTGTAGGTCGCCCAGCAGGACCCTTTCGAATGCCTCTCTGCGGTCCCGCTCGATTTTGGCGCTGAGGGCCTTCAATCTGGACCCACTCAGGCCTATTAAAAGTAAAGAAAAAATGACTGAAAAAGAAAAAATGATAACCAATTTGACTCCCAACACCAACACCAAGCCAAGAAGATTTTGTGTACTGAATTAGTACCTGCACATGCAGTAAATACTTACATAAGCATCAATGGATTTGCTCCTGTTGCATTTGCTGGATTGGGTCCCTTAGGGACAGACAGGAGGTGGGACCTGTACGTTTTACCGGCCACCGACACCATCTTCCGTCTAAGAGAAGAGAGTAGAGGAAAAAAAAATACTAGATTAGATAAAAGACAGCAAACGGCCTCAATTAGTTTCATCGTAGCCTGTTCCATGTTCTCGGCCAGTAGAGCCGCGATCTAAAGCTCG
>OMLO01004232.1_pt1 | contig 11967 bp, 5 predicted proteins | sample 1674811 | NCBI WGS metagenome assembly OMLO01 (sample SAMN06265003, study PRJEB25207) | coral metagenome | isolation source: Coral host | place: Mexico:La Bocana,Puerto Morelos, Mexico | collected 2008-11-13
AGAACATTTGTTTGCGTTATAGCTAATTTGTTATCAATGCGGTAAGCGGTTTCTGTAATATCTTGCATGCTCACGTGCTGCTCCCGTGGAACACACGGTACTCTTTTTCGCTTTGTGACCGCCATTGTAGTCGATGTGGAACGCTTCTTTTCGCTTTTTATACCCTTATTGGAACTGAAATCACTCCCTTCTGTCTTTACGACACTGTTTACACAACGTGATCGAGGATTTGAACGCGGGGCTACCGAGAACAAATCCAGATCGCGTTAGAGGTAAGGAATTGAGCCGAAGACTTGGATTTCAAATCTAGCGCCCTAAACTGCTCGGCCACGCCGCTTCCACAATTCGCGGGTAACATCGATCTTTATCTAACAAACAATAACTCTTTCATTGTGTGATACAGCCCGAACTGATAGTTCAAGCTGAGAAATACTGGCTTGTAATGTACTTGTGAAACAGTTGTGAGATACTAGCTTGTGAGAGCTTATGTGGTGGAACCCGCACCAAATTGTGTTCTCGCAAAAGCTTCGGTGCACACCGCACAAGGGATTTGCGAGAGCAAAACAACTCGTGAATCGCCGAGAATAACAAAGAATAAACGAAGCATCTCATAAGCTTTTCTCGAGGACAATGCAGTTCATTTCCAATAACAAAGCAGCATGACACAGCCATTGAAAAATGGAAAATAACTCATCTTGAAAACTACAGTCAAATCCGGATAAAAAGCGGGGTAAAGAATCGAAAAGACGTTCTCTGACAATGCAATGTGACTAGAGCTAGCAACGACTACGCACTACAAATGTAGCAATAACTGCCATTGCTCGAAAACAATCACGCGAAATACTAGTACCTAGTTTACCTATTAACTTCTCATGCTCACAAAAATCTGTCACTTGACATCACGTCCTCAAACTCACAAGATTTCGCCAGCTTTATAGAACTATTCAATATATTGCATAATCCCACAAAAAAACAAATCAAGTTGTTATTTCTCCACACACACAGCTTCATTTTATACAATGATGACATACGCGTGATCGAATGATGTAAGCATCATGTCACTGAAGTTTAAAAAAGTTGAGCTTTAGTACGTAAACCTTGAGCAGAATCGTTGCGACATTTCAGCCAAAAACGGAGCTCGTCATTTTTTAGTTCCGATGGATTTCTGCCACTAAAAGAAGAATCAGAAATTCTGATTGTTCTATCCTAAAATGCTTACTCGGGTTACTCGACCCAGGTCGACCATCATGCATTTATAGAATCGGTGTATAAATAAGGCGGTGTACCGCGACTCTTGTACATGCGTTTATTGCTGCTAGGATTGATTATTGCAACAGCCTTTTGAATGAACCTCCCGACTACCGTATAAACAAACTACAAAGAATACAGAATGCTGCCGCTAGACTGATCTGCCAGCAAAGCAGATTTTGCCATATTACACCTCTCCTTTTTGATTTACATTGGCTCCCAGTGAAGTTTCGTATTGAGTTCAAAATTCTTTTAATTACATTTAGTGCTCTTAAGGGTTTGGCGCCTACCTATATATATTCATTAATTAGTACCAAATCAACTTTAACTTAGTTATCCAAAGCCGTTATCCAAGGCAACACTGGGTGATCGCTCTTTAACATATGCTGCCCCAAAATTTTGGAACGCTCTTCCTTTGGCCATTAGATCTGTAAACACTGTTACTGATTTTAAAGACGAACTCAAAACATATTTGTTTTCTAAAGCGTTTTTATTAAAATTCGAATAGTATTGTAATTTCCTAGAATTTTAGATTTTAGTTAGCTATATTTTTAAGCTGTAATTTCATTTTTAGCGTGTAACGTTCATTTTTTTATGTATTTTAATTGTAATGCGCATTTGAACATATATGCATGGAATTTGCGCACAACAAATTCATAATTATCATTAGTAAGAAGAACCAATTAAACTGTTCGAATAATTTGACTTCATTGGAATTATTAAAATGGAATATCACTTAGTTTGTTTTTTTTTTTCAACAGATATTGCTCTGGGAACCCTTCCAGTTGGAAATGCCGGAAACCTCTGCGACTTGCGCATTGGTCTTTATTTTAACAGCTAGATTTAGAACGGTGTGCTGTGTTTTGCGATACAAATTAATATCACTTCTTGGCTTCACGAAATCTTATCAAGCATGACAAAATATATTCATATTCCGCGGCTCGACAATTGCCAACATTCCGGCTCTCGCTTTTAAACAAAATAAAAGCCTTTCCAACTTCTCTTCCCACACGGAGAAGTCGATTGTGCATACGACTCCATGCCCTCCTCTTCCAGCATGCACTTGACGGTGATGTTGGCCGCGCAGGGTGCGAGTACGAGGTGGTTCACCGAAAAAAAAGGAACGAACCTCGAGCTTCATGTAATTCTGACCCGCGCTTGGCCACAGGTCAGTGGTTCAGTTGTTAGCGGACGAAAGCCTCCTAAAACTACCCAACAGTGTACTCTGCACTGAAACACCAATGACATAATAAATACAAGATAAATAAATCCATAGAAGAACATATTGACTTACTTGGCTCTCTATAGTCATCACTCATTAACCTTGCTAGTGTTTCATCTTGACTAATTTGTTGTTGAATAGAATCCTCTTTGTTTAGTGTTTTCTTTTCTTTAGTCCCTGTAGGGTTCTCATCAAAGTCTTCCTCTAGTATAGCGCTTTCTGCAGCAGCAAAGTGTCGTCCATTCCGTTTTGCATTTCCACTCCCAGTCCTTTTATTCTACACATAAGTGACGTGGAAAAAGAAGTAAAGTCGTTCATTCATTCATGCATACATGCATGCGTTCATTAAGGCGGTCGTTCGGTAGTCAGTCTGTCAGACAGTCGGTCAGTCAGCCAGCCAGTCAGTCAGCCAGTCAGCCAGTCACTCAGTCACCCAGCATTCAGTAAGCTAGCCAGACGGCTAGCTAGTCAGTCAGTCAGCCAGCCAGCAAGCCAGTCAGACAGTCCGCCAGTCAGTATGCTAGCCAGCCGGCCAGCTAGTCATGAAGTCTGTCAGGAAGTCAGTCAATCAATCAGTTAGTCAGCCAGCCAGTCAGTCAGTCAGTAAGCTAGCCAAAAGTCCAGCTAGTCAGTCACTCAGTCACCCAGTCACCCACTCAATCAGTCACCCAATCACTGAGAATAATTGAAATTGTCTGTATAGTCATACGCTCGTAGTTATTCCCATTTGTATTAATTTACTTCCTGATTGACTCTGACAGTTATCAATAGTATCAATAAATATTGCATAAAACCTAGAACTGTTTTCAAAGACATGCTTATGTCATCTTCAGTTTAACAGAATGACAAATGCTACGTGACACAAGTTATATACTACATAATATGAATAAATTATTTAAGATATGCATTACAAAACAGTGAAACCGTAAATTACAGAGTTAAAAAGGTGTTGAAGTGATGTAGCTGTTTGTTAAGGTCAGGTTTGTTCTTACTTATATAAAAGGCTTTTTTAAGTTTAAGATCAATAGAGCTGTTCGTTGAGTCCAAGATGCGAAAACAAGGTGTGTCCATGCCCCTCCATGAAGGAAATTGAGAAAAATGTTTAAAAATATGGGAGTTTTTATCGCTTACTGTATGTTCTTTAATCCTGGTAGAAGAATGGCGACTGGTTTCATCCGCACAAGTAAATTGATGAATCACCATGGATTTTAGAGCATCAGGAGTACGATCTTTAAAACTTAACATATTCTTGATTTTGAAAGAAGTTAAAATGCCTGAATGGCTGTACAAACTCTTTAGAGACATGGAAACAAAAAGGAGGAAGCAATCCACACGATTTTGACACTGTCCCTTGCACAACAATTAGCCAGCTTTAATGCCGCACCAAGCTGTTCTCGACGGATGGATGGCATTCTAGTCTTGTGGCAATGTTTTTTCGCCTTTCCACACTCGGCACGCTCAAAAGATTTTTCGTACGATATTTAATGGTTTAGAAGTCTAGGCTTTTTTTGTCTTGGCTGATTCCACGATTGCATCCGCGACGTGCAAGACAGGAAGAGCCGTGTAATCTGACAAACTCCTCAAGGGCATAGCAAAAGGCCGCAATATGTTTACAGCTCCCAATGGGTCCTCTTCCCGCGGAACAGCCAACTTTAGCGCATAAAATTGGCCGGGAATGTAATCTATTCGCATGTATTTACCTTCAGACCAAAGTTCGTTCCATTCAATTTCGCTCAGAAAGAGTGATTTGAGGCGAATTTCTACTGCTATGTCCGATCTCACCACTAAGCCCCGTTTTGAAGTTATCAAACAACTTGCGACGTCACACGTATAACGGCTATTGTGGCCTGAACGAGCGTGCCACTTCCTCAACGTCTGTTAGTTTGGTCTTACGGTGTAACTAAACAAGGATACCAAAACTCACAAAAGTCCTTGAAATTTCCTAAGGCTTAAAAAAAGCTGTAGCTTATGTTTGCAAGATTTGGGTGCTTCAAGAAACTGAAAAATTTCTTGGAAATATGACAAACTGTGGCGAAGGTCAAGTAATTTCTGCGGTTTGCCGGAAGTTGTTTCGCGATAAGTGACGGATTATTTGAAGCGTACAATAATTATAATAATAATAATAATAGACTTGTATAGCGCTAGAACTATACAAAAATACTCAAAAGCGCTTTACATTAAGTTAAAATAAATGAATAAATGGAAATCACTAAACTTTAAGACTATTACAACAACTATGCTAAACTTTAAAACTATTTCCACAAGTCAAAAGCTTTCTTAAAAAGAAATGTTTTCAGTTGCTTTTTAAAAATGGCGAGGCTGCTACTTGTTCTTACAAAGTCCTTTCCCACCAGTTCTTTTAGATTCCTTTTGTGCTTAGATACTCGCAGGGCTTTACGCTGCATTTCACGGTGCTAGTACGCAGGGAGAACGTGACGGACTGGGAGGTAGGGAGGTAGTGAGACAGCGTGGCCGAGTGGTCAGTGCGTTGTAAGCGAAATCCGGCGGTCTCGGGTTCGAGTCCCGCTCTGTCCACTAGCTGGAATTGTGTCACGGCGGCCCCGAGTTCAAATCCTCGGCCACACTTGTAAATAGCCAACTGGTATGCCTTCGGCCAGTTGGGATGCTTAACAATGTTATGTTCAATTTGGATTATTTGTTTCAGTTGTTTCCTCGGCTCCATTATAGCCGTTTTACTATAAATACTTTGGTTATATTAGATAAGTTAACCACCGTAATGAGTTAAAAAGTGACGTTTCGAGCGTTAGACTTTCGTCAGTTTCGTCAGACGCTCCAAACGTCAACTTAGATGATATAACCAAATTTCCTGGTTACCCCCACCGACGCAGCACCACAGTTTCTTTAGAAACTTTCACCCTTTACTATAAGTACTTCCGAGGGTAAATAAAAGTATTATTATTTGTTATTATTAAATATGTAAAATAGGATTCAGCTTTCTCCAGAACTCAACTTTCCATCGCTTTTTAAATCATTTGATATTCAGTTATCAATTTGCTTTCCTTTGAAGCTTCGTCCAGTACATAGGTCGGCAGACACAAGCGGACTAGTCCATGCGTGTGAACTAGCCATTTTTGTCACAGAATCAGTAGTAGCGGGGTCTAACCTTTGGTTCCTGCGACTAGTACCACGAATTTTAGGTGCTTTGAATTTTTGGTATAAGTCCCTGCGACTTGTTCCTGAAAACGCTTCGTGTCAACTGTCCGTGGGAAGTCCCTGCGGCCAATCCCTTCCTGTAAACTCTTCAGGGGACTAGGTGCGGGGGACTAGTCTACTCGTGTGTGCTGACCTCAAAAGCCTAGCTTTGCATTCATTCAGAGTGGAATTGCATTGATAAAGCCTGGGTCAAGGGGGTGACGAAAATTCCTGATAAAAATCGTGTTATTGCAAACCAGCTTTGTTATTTAGCACTGAAACATGACGGATATTATTTTTCTAAGCCAATGGCATATACTTTGCACTTCAAAAAAAAGTCACTTTATTACAATAGACTTGTCAGTAGATCTTCATACCACCTACTACTGCCTCATTCAATTTACGAGCCCTCTCTTCGTCGGCTGGTTTAACAACCTGTTCAGTTCAAATAAGATAACAAGAAATGTCCAAAAACATATCCTGTACATGGATATTGCAACAAAGTGGCCAATCATATTTAAGCAAATGTGGTGTGCAATAGTGGTGCAATTGTTGCGCGCTTCAAAGTTGTTTCTTTGCTCTGTTTCTATCACAAAACGTCGGGAGAGGGACCTTCTCTCTCGACCTTGTGCCACATGGAAAGGGACTGGACTACCCCACTTCTACCTAGTCATGGTGGTGTGACCGTTAACACTATGTATTATTCTAAAACTACTCGCTTTCCTCGACCTCTTTCATTGATGAAAACTTTTAATACCAGGATTGGCGTGTTGATCTGGTCAGACTGATTTTAAAGTACAAGCCGGTAAATTACAAGCGATTCATGGACCAGACTGATGGGCTGTTATCATTGGGGCGATTTTCTGGTTCTTTGTTCATGAAACACTTCCTCACTAGCCTTAACCCACAGGGGCGAACTGTTCTGAATCTTCTAGCAAATTAATTCATGGACGTAATAAATTTATTCCTATTTGCCGTGTGGATTATTGAGCCCTTGAGTGACATGAAACAACTTCGGGACATGTAACTACTCGAGCGAGCCTGTACCTTTCCAGACAGGATCTGGGATTGGCTAAAAAAAAACAGTAGAAAAAATAATGACACAATAGCCATGCCACCGAAAACAATGGCTGGTTTGCAGTGTCACGCAATCAAAAATAAAAATCGTAACCATTCAAGAAATCAAGTCAAGAAACTGGGATATGAAAGATGATTGATATATGAACAACCTCGCCAAGATTGAGATCTGTGCGGTAATTCTTTCGCGCGTTATTCAGAAAAGTGTTCTCTCCAAATTTACAGAGCTTTGTATGGAACAGAAACATCTGTCATTGAGTTCTGCCATCGACGAAATGATATTACTCTAGAGCTCTCAAACATCGAAATCAATACTTCTTCTAGAGCAAGAACTGTTTAGTTAGCCAAAACTTGAACAAAAACTCATCTTTTGCCCTGCTCGAGAGCGTTTTCAGTCTGACATTTTAATGTCACGCAACGCACAAACTTGGAAATTCAGACGTACTCTATTACATAATGAGGAACCCTGTCGGGCTCAAACGTTGCAAAACGCCACGTTTTTAGAGGGTCTTACATATGATAAAACTAAAACTTCACAAGGATTGATATTTTTTTGTTTTGTAAAATGATGACTTCACATGAAAACCAAGAATAGAAGCTACGGGATAAGAGAGCTAATCAAAATACAGGTCTGGAAGAAGTACAGGATTAGTCAAATAATCAGGAGCGGTCATGGGCTCGTGACTTCAGTCATTTCCGAGAAGTTTCTCGGTTTTTCGAGACGCACACATTTGCCAGAAATATTTTTCCCTCGTGGCTCAATACAAGAAGATCTGAAGGACTTTTAATGGCTTTTGATATTCTTTACACTGTATGAGCGGGATGACCGTAACTGTTCCCATCGTATTGAAGAAACAATTTGTTTTGTTTTTTGTTGTCGATACAACATTATCTTTTCGTGGAAACAGACAGCCCGCTACTGGTTAACAACAGCATAAAGCTTCTAATTTGTAATAAATTATTTCCGTCGTTCCAATATGTAAATACCATTGGGGCTTTTTTGCTTCGTTCTGCAGGTTAACTGGACAATCCTTTCTTATTAAAATTTGACTCATTTTGACAGTGAAGAAATGGATGGATTCAAATTTGTGTTTCTTTGATAAGTCGATCGAGCGTGACAGCGGGTAGCGAAAGAGAAGGAGAGTGCTATTTAAGAGTTTGGTATTTCGTTTTCTCTCTTTTTTAATAATGTTTAATTTGTCAGCGAATACTACTTATAAAGCGATATTACATTAAAGATAACCTGCTTTGATTGCGCTGTCCCAAGCGAAAATTTTGTTTTTACCTATTTGGCGTGTTGCGTTACATTGCAAATTTCAAAAGGACTGAATTGCAGTTTCCTCGATCTGCGTTCAGTTCATGCAAAAGTACTAGTAGATCCCACGAAAATGAAGCCTGAAATCTGAGCTTTCGGTGCGATGACCGTTTTTCGTGAATTTCTGACGTTATACCTGCATATTTCAAAAAAACCAACTTTATTTCCTTTAATTACTTTCCCATGCCTTCACGCTGGCAAAGTATGAGTGTTTTTCGACCGTGGCCACATTTTAGATTTTTCTTTTGATTTTGACTGACATCCACTCTTATTGGGTAATCAATTTCTACTAATTCTTACCTGATCTAGCAACCGGTTTACAAACCTTCGTGCTTCTTCAATCACGGCCGTCGACTTGCTAGCTACCGTAATACTCTGTGATGGGGTTTCCCGTGTACCAGAAGCCATATTTCACTGGTTTAAGCAAATTTGAGCCAAAATCCTAAATTACTCGCTGGGTGAAGATGAATGGCCGCTACGTTGCTACACGGAAAGAAGCCTAGTTCTCAAGCAATTTGAACTTTTCCTACGTCCATGAAGCTATAGACAATTGTAGCGTTGTTCTTGTGCGCAAGAGGCATGAAACCTGATACGGGGGGACACGTCATTTTTATTTGCTGGGCATAGCGGTCACCTATCAATTACACTCATTTTGTTCTGATAAAATCCATGTACCAGGGAGACTATGCCTTAACAATAAGTTCACCCACTTATACCAAGTCTGCAGCTTCCAGATGTCGAATTAGTTCAACTATATTCAGCTATTCAACCACGTCGCAGATTTTTATCGTTTTCGTTCTCGTCTCTGTACATCAGGTCAGCAGCGATTTATAGCGTCTAATTTTGTGGTTAACTATTAGTAGCGTCTCAACACGGATGACATGATGAAAGCTAAAATGTAGTAATCGGTACTGCAAGTTATTTGGTTTCTCATCGGTACCATGACACTGAACGAAACTAGCCCCTCTCCCTGTGCTTGTGTGACACAAGGATTCCCATCCTTCCCATGTTAACATACGCATTAATATAAACAAATTAAATGCCATTGATGCTTAGAGTTCTTCAAGGGCTGCCTGTTACAGACTAGCAGAAAAATGTGGACGGGATAGACGAAATCGAAGAAATGGAAGACTCTTCGAAATAATGAAAGTACAAAACGATGCAAATGAGTCGGGATGAAATGAAGACCAGACTGCGTCGATATTTAGAAGATCTAGAGCCGAGAGAGAAGTAAGTATGATAAATTCGCCTGCAACGATGCGTTATTTCCTGTCCTTTGATATTAGTACTGATGATCTTATTTAATGGCAAACGAGGCGATTGCAGGGAAATGTTGAGTTACATAAAGCAACATGCATGGTCGGAGTAGACATTTATGCTAATTTAGATCAAACAGTCTGAGAATATTTGCATAAAAGCCAGTGACATCGAAATCTTTAAAATGCTACGAGAAAAAATTACCACACCTTCGTAAAAAGAATAATCTTATCATCATTAATTAATGAAAAGTAAGACTTTAAACTTCAATTCCATCTTCTGGTTCGTGTACATCCATCGAGTCTGGCTTTTTAATCATTTGTATTAACTAGACGTTTCAAGTTTTATCTGAAGCTAGATAAGCAAGACAGATCCAAACAAACGTAGAATTATGCATAATTAAGGAGGGAGAAGATAAACACAGATTTCAAACAACAAACTTTCAAGATGCTCAGATCGTGCTCTGCCCAGTATTGTTTATCTATGAGCAACTGTTAATCCTTGACACCCTACTCACTTGAAAATCCCAATGGCTTATGTTAAAGCAATTACATTTACTCGAAGCCTAGCCCATGTTGCTCTGCACCGGGGGAGATCAGACATTTTCAAGCCTTTTGCAATTATTTGTAACTAGACTTATTATGTTCACTCAAGGGATAGGGAGATCAAGCATTTTTATCTGCAAAGTGTGGGGGGGGGGGAAATTGAAATTTCTTTTGGACATCATAACAGATAACTGTTTTTAATCGGTTAAGTGATGGATGGAAGAGGTTATAAATCCTATTCCAATTATAGGTTATAAAGCATTGACAATCTTCTTAGTTATCTGGGGATCAGAAGTTATGAATCCTCGTAGAATTATAAATAGACAGCTGTTTCTACCCCGTTACCTGATTAGGTATGAACAGATAGACGTGTTGAGGATCACAAATTCTGAATCCCTTTAAAATGATAAATAGAAAAACTATTTTTGGCCTGTCACCTTATTAGGGGAGATCAGAAATTCTGAATCCTTTAAGAAGTATAGGTAGATGAGCGTTTTGTTCTGAGGAGTTATGCACTGTGGGATCAGAAATTTTGAATGCTTTTAGAATTATAAATAGATGCTTGTTTTACTCTGATAAGTTGTGGACTGGGAAATCAGAATTTGTGAATGTCCTGAAGCATTGGGGGATCAGAAATTCTGAATTCTTGTAAATTTATAGACAACTATCTCTGTCCTCTCACCTGATTAGGGGGGATCGAAAATTCTAAATCCTTATAGAATTATTGTTCTGATAAGTTATGCACTGGGGGATCAGAAAACCTGAATCTCTTAAAGAAGGAAAGCGCGATGGGTGCACGATGTCTTTCACATGAAACTGTACATTTTGGTGAAATGGGATGTATTGTTTCTAGTGGACTCAACTGAACACTTCCTTCTCTCCTTCCAATTGGCCAAAACCTTTAGAAACCAGTTTTGTCAGCATCAAATATCAGTGCTCTTCGGAATTTTTCCAAATTGGAATGCCACATTTTAGCTTGGAAGGCGTTGATTATTGCGTTACACTGTATCCTTGTTTCGAATTCAGATTCTAGTAAGCATTATCCTATCTCCGTCTAGATAAGGGAAGATGCATAGTTTGAACAAATTCAGGTGGAATTTCAGAGAGGCAGACGGGTCAATACGCTATCGAAACTAAAAAGCCCTAATAAAGTACATATTCCTGTAGAAGAACGTCCCCTTGAGGCCTTTTCAGATTGCGCTTCTTCTTTTGTAGCAAAATCTTCAAAAAGTCTCCAACCTAAGCAAAGATGTCTAAATAAGCATACAAGCTTGTCCTTTTTATATCTTATTATAAGCCAAAGATCAACCTTTATGTCATATTATAAGCCAAAGATCAACTTTTATTTATTTATTTTCACTGATGCGAAAGCAAGATTGCGTCAATCATCTCAAACAAGTCAAAACAACGCTTTATGATTATAGAAGGAAAAGACACTATTTGGGGACCAGCTGGCGCAGCACAGATCTGGGCCAGCGAGATCTGGGCTTCAATTGAATGAGGGCTAATATAGGAACAACAGACACGACTAAAAAGTCACTATTAGGAATTGGTAAAAGGGTAATTGCTTCTTCGAAATACTATTATATTTTCCCATGCCATGACGAAAAGCCGGCAAAGCTTGCATCACAAATATAATGGTTACTTACAGTTATCATCGCAGTTATATTTCACATGAAACTGTACATTTTGGTGAAATGGGATGTATTGTTTCTAGTTTCATGTGAAAGACATCGTGCACCCATCGCGCTTTCCTTCTTTAAGAGATTCATCGCAGTTGTAAAATTGAAGCCTGAAAAACTGATTCAGGCTCAAACGGGTTTTGTATCCATGACCTTGCATTGCATTGCTCTGTCAACTGAGCTATCGAGCCATTTGGCAGCTGGTCACATTGCGAGTTCACGTTGTTTCTGACTTCTCTCTAACTCCATCCGAATTTAAAATTCTTACTCAGCACTGTGACCGTAATCAGCTTCCCGAAAAGTTTAAGTTAACGTGATTAAGTCACGCACGAAACTAAAATATTGCATCAACTGAACACTTCCTTCTCTCCTTCCAATTGGCCAAAACCTTTACATTCTATTGTCCTGGGCCATTTCATCATCATTTACTTTTTACATTCATTTATCAGATTCCATAGCATGACACTC
>OMLO01004233.1_pt1 | contig 11966 bp, 17 predicted proteins | sample 1674811 | NCBI WGS metagenome assembly OMLO01 (sample SAMN06265003, study PRJEB25207) | coral metagenome | isolation source: Coral host | place: Mexico:La Bocana,Puerto Morelos, Mexico | collected 2008-11-13
GATCATGTCTCGAAATTGAATCACCTACTGTAAATCTTAACCCACTAGACAAAAAAAAGATGCAAAAAGCAGAACAAACCAATAACGGCCATAGTAGTCACCTCACATTAAACAAGCATGCAACAAGCACCCTTCCCACGATGCAAGACCAAGGGACATAGATCAACCTTCAAATCAAGAAATCTTAAATCATGATATCCAAGAAATGGAATAACCTCTCTCCTTGGCCACGATAAATCAAGGCCCTGTTCACCTCGGAGATTCAAACTACTTTCCACCAAAGCAGTTGAAAGTTGCAACTATCTTCAAATTGCAGTTCCAATATGTGACAAAAAACAAAGAGCTCGAATGTTCCAGTTCCCCGCCTTTGAATCCAACTATATATGATCCCCATTCACGGCTCTCTCCCGCCCGCCCCTTCCCCCCCCCCATGGTATGGTCCCAAAACTTGCCTTCAGCAGCATTCTGCATGAAAACTGGTATTTGCAGTGTTTCTTGCACGGTGGATGGTTGACACAGTCCGCAAACCTGCACAACCAACCTTCCAAAAACATGTTATTTGCAATGTATCGGCTTTATATCATGGAGTTGCGCCGTTCCACCCCCCACTAAGTTGAATTATTATCATATCATTCTAAATCTTCTAAAATAACGTCGCCTTCCGCCGAAGGTTTACAGCCTCGGTGGTCGATCTGACATCTGTCTATATCTTATACCGGTCACTTTCCCTTCGAACAACTACTTTTCCTTATCAAGGTTCTACCAGCTACGTTGCTGTGTGTTGGAGATTGGATGACATCGACCCCTTCCCACACGGCCCACCCATTCCACAGAGAGAAGCAGGTTATCCCTGTTCTATCTATGTCCTGATTCTATGTTCATTCCTTTCGGGTTCTTACTTGATCTAGTTTTCAATATCTGCCCCTACCTTACATTCTTGTAACTTATTCAGCATACATGCTTGTCTTGCCTGAATCAACTTTTTTCATTCATCTCATCCTACCAGTTATATTGCTGTTGCTTGGAAATTGGATGACGACCACCTGTCCCCAAGGCCCACCAATTCGATGGATTATGACCATGGCCATGGCGGGGGAGGTGGTGAGACCCGTAACCTAGAACATATATATAAGTTGACGACCAAGGTGTTTGCCATCACCGCCCATGGAAGGATACTCGGCTTGCTGCGAATCAATCCAAAAGTCCTGGGCCCTTGTTTTATAAGATCCTCGTACAAGGCCGTCCTTTCCACCAAAATATTCCACTTCAAATCTCTTCACATATCCAAACTCAATGGACACCAATTTACAAACATCCTCTTTATCCCTTAGCTACTCATTCTTGGGGCGTCTTCCTATGCATCAAAAGTTGACCCCCGCCTCACCAGAAAAAACTTCGACAATGTGAGGAAGCATGTGTGAAGAAGTGAACTAGAAGTCCTTGCCAAAATCGTACCGATCTCGTCACACAAACTCACCCAAAACGAAGAAAAGGTTTCAGGTCCTATCGGATGAAGCAATCCAAATCCAAGAAGTTGAACAGATCTCTTGGGTAGCGGCGATACAGCGGTACTTTTTTTGTGTTGCCAAGATACTTGAATATACTTGAGACTCTTTCAGATTGGCTGACAAGCCCCAAACATTGCCATCACCTCAGTCCAAAAGCTCGGGTCACAACACAACCGAAGCTGCCAGGTCTTGGCCCAGGTGCCACCAATACTCTTGGCAAACTGTAAGAAGATAGTTGCCAAGAGGTGTTCAACAGCTTCGGCAAATATACAATCCATAGAAGACCTCAAGTTCAAGACGTGTTAAAAAAGAGTGTAAAAAGTCATGGCAACACGAAAGTATTTATACATTGACACAGCGGTAACAAATTTGCGCCGGATTTATTACCAACTTTCGGTCCGAGTTGCGAAGGAATACTAGGGCCATAAGGACAGTCAGCATGACGTTGAGCACACCCTGACCGGTCGGACACTGTCAAAAACACAGCTTCTCAACTCCAAAAGCAAGCAATCAGTGTTTTACAAATACGTCCAAGGTGAAATACCACATGTTTTTCCCAACCTCTCACACTTTCTACTGATGTTTTGCAGGATTTGACTTTCCAGTGAGCCTCAAACATCCATCAAACTCAGCTACGAACGCTCGGCAACGACGCTTGTGGCTTTCCAGCCACTTGGCATCGCCGGCTAACCATTTCTTCCTTGGCGAAGGTGAAGTACTAAATCCACAGACACAAAAGACTTTGTTCAAAACTAATCTGATGTTTCATTCCTTTTCGGTTGCTACATTCTATATTCTTGCTAGTGCCTGATTGCGCTTTCTGGCTATATACTGCTATATTTGATGATGATTCGTTATACTGCATTGTATCTACATCTCTACATACTAGTACATGCGCAATGTTTCAGTTTCTTTCCTCACTTGCACTACCACGGGTGCATTGACATGTCAAGATCCTTCATTAAAAAATACTCCTCCCCAAAACATGGCAGACCCAAGACAACACAGGATGATCAGCATTAATTCGTCATTTCACCGTCATTCTGGTGTATATGTCCCCTCTCACCACATGGGATTAAGTTGCTGGTCCGGTAGCAAATCTCAAACTTAAGGACCGCATTCTCAAATCCCACAAACAAGCAGCGGTTAAGGGCTCGACCATCTTCCGTTGGATTCACGGCTCGTACAGCCCTCATCTTTTCTCCACCTTTCATAAACACAGAATTCTGCACCGATGCATCTCGAATAGTTACTCTTCTTGGGGCTTGTTCCTATGCATCAAAACATGACCCCCGCCTCACCAGCAAAAGTTTCGACAGTGTGAGGAGCATAGGTGCAGAGGGCAGCTAGAAGTCCCTGCCGAAAGCGTACCGATTTCGTCACACAAACTCACCCTAAACGAACAAAAGGTTTCCGTTCCTATAGGATGAAGCAATTCAATTCCAAGAAGTTGAACAGATCTCTTGGGTAGTGGCGATACAGCGGTACTGTTTTTTGTGTTGCCAAGATATTGATATATATTTGAGACTCTTTCAGATTGGCTGACAAGCCCCGAACATTGCCATCACCTCAGTCCAAGCACGGGTCACAACACAACCGCAGTAGCCAGGTCTTGGCCGAGGTGCCACCAATACTCTTGGCAAACTGTAAGAAGATAGGTGCCAAGAGGTGTTCAACAGCTTCGGCAAAAACGCAATCCATAGAAAACCTCAAGTTCAACACGTGTTAAAAAAGAGTGTAAAAAGTCATGGCAACGCAAAAGTACTTATACATTGACACAGCGGTAACAAATTTGCGCCGGATTTATTACCAACTTTCCGTCCGAGTTGCGAAGGAATACTACGGCCATAAGGACAGTCAGCATGACGTTGAGCACACCCTGACCGGTCGGACACTGTCAAAAACACAGCATCTCAACTCCAAAAGCAAGCAATCAGTGTTATACAAATACGTCCAAGGTGAAATACCACATGTTTTTCCCAACCTCTCACACTTTCTACTGATGTTTTGCAGGATTTGACTTTCCAGTGAGCCTCAAACATCCATCAAACTCAGCTAAGGAACGCTCGGAACGACGCTTGTGGCTTTCCAGCCACTTGGCATCGCCGGCTAACCATGTCTTCCTTGGCGAATATGAAGTACTAAATCCACAGACACAAAAGACTTTGTTCAAAACTAATCTGATGGTTCATTCCTTTTCGGCTGCTACATTCTATATTCTTGCTAGTACCTGATTGTGCTTTCTGCCTATATACTGCCATATTTGATGATGATTCATTATACTGCATTGTATTTACATCTCTACATACCAATACATGCGCAATGTTTCAGTTTGTTTCCTCACTTGCACTACCACGGGTGCATTGCAATGTCAAGATCCTTGCAAATCAGAAAGTGATGCTTTTGCTAATCTGGTCATCCTAGTTTGTTTTGCTCATGCACACGTCAGAAAAAACAATCATCAAAAAATAATCCTCACGTTCAAGGATTGAAAATACGTATTTCCTTCACTCCAACAGCCAACATAAGCTAAGTTGCGTTGGGCTAATGGCCGGGGAACTCACCCCTACACAAATGATCCGTGTTGGGGTGTTTCTGGAAACTTTGATAGCTCATATACATCAGCAATTTTGCCTTCAGAACAACCCCCTTACCAAAAACTCAACTCCCCAATGACGACCTCTGACCCATTCCTCTACTGCAAGGCTCAACGACTTTTCCAATTGCCAGCACCTGGCTTTGAACAGTTGCTGGCTTCTGCATTCTACATGCATCTGATGCTACCTTGAGATATACTCATGACAACAATGAATCAAAATTATTCGATGCCGGACTTACTCTCACTGCATGTCTTTTTTACGTTCCATTCATCCCTGTACGAAGAACAGAACTCGGAGCAGCACTATAGCAGTCCAACAAGGGCGCCGGTTTGAAATCTGGCACCACATGTTGGACCAACCGCTCCATGAAGAATTATGATTGGGTCAAAAATAGCTCCCAGTCTCATGCAAGATCCTGCCTCCTGAAACATATGTAAAAATTTCTATCACAAAAAAACTTTAGGCGCCTGCATTGCAGATGGCCTTTTCCAAACATCTACTTCACCAGGAGCCAGGAACTGTCCAGAGCAAAGCTTTCTACATCTCCAGCCGACACACTAGAATGGGGCATCCCTACAGCAAAGCCTTCAATGACCAGCTTTGGCTACAAAAGATCGATGTGCCAACTCTTGAGGACTCTAAAAGACATGTCTTACCTTGCTCTAAAGCCTGCTCGTGCAATATACAGATACAAGGATAACTCAATCCTGAATCTGTTAATTACGATACCTTGGTTGTATTTCTTTCACATTCTAAGTCCTCCACCCAACTAATGCCCCTCTTCCCACCGATAGGTTGCGCAAAGAGCAGGGACTACGAGATCCAAGGTTCTGAACGAACCTCACTCAGACTCGTCGTCGGATCTTGCTTCGCGGAGATGCGAGCGGGCCAGACGACTGCCTCGTGAGGCGAGAATAAACGGAAATGTTTGGCTGGAGTTCACAGAAGGAGAGGTGTGGTGAATGGACTAGGAAGAACGAGCTCGGGGATAGCTGAAGTGATCATGCCAAGCCACTGCTGGATATACACTCGCTCACTCGATCAATGAGCCGTCGCTTGCGACTCGCTCGTCCTCCATCAGGTCTTGCTCGATAAAGCTCCGCCATCAGATCACTGGCCTTGTCAATCCGTTCCGCTGCAGAGCTTTTCCGCTTCCCTGCCTGCGATCACAATGACAAAGATGCCTTTGACATTGCCTGCTGCTTCAAAATACATATAAACAACAAAACCGAAGTCATCTGCCCGCTCTTATTTCCGCCAAGACAACCCCCCTTCCCGTTGTTTCACACCTCCTTGGCGCGTTCTTCATCCGCTGCATTGAAGTTACGCACGGATCCAAACTTCGAAGCACCTTTCACAAAATCAGACCACGTCGCACCATCCGTTTTGCAAGCGGCACGGATCACCATGCCATTCTGGAGCGGAATGCACAAGGTCCATCCCAAGGGCCTCAACCAAAACAGCTTTCAACTTGGCCAAACGTGATACTTTCTTCCCCTCTGCCTTGGTTACCATGCTCAAGCCCCAAAAAAAACTGCCACTCTCCGACCCTTCAACAAAAAAACTGCCTTGCCGTGCCCCTGCCATCTCTAAGCCTTTCAGCACACTCCCACTTAGACCGTCCGCACCACCGAGCCACTTGATCCCATCGAGAAAGCGCTTCACATCTCCCCGACCATGAAACACATGCTGCTGCTTCAATTCCAACATGAAGTCGCGCTGCACGTCTTCTGGTCGTCGAAGAACCTCCTCCTCAGGCTCACTAGTTACAATTTCCAACTTCTCCAAAGTGAAGTGGTTCTCCAAAGTCCCCCTCGCAGCATCATCTAACATCACATGGTGATCCTCCGAAACCTGCGCATCTCCTACAAGCTTCTTCACAGCCTCCCAGGACCAAGACACCAACCCTTCAGTGAACTACCCCACAAATTTGTCAGCATTGTGGCAATAAGAAAAGGCTCCCACAATGATACAACCCCTAGCACAGTTGCAGGGGAAGGCTCTGAAAGGGAGTGCACATACCCGTGTCTGAAACAATTGTGACAACAGATAGATAGGAATCAAGGGATGTGTCTGAAACAGTTGTGCCAACAGGTAGATGGGAATCGCTCGTTCCGAAATGGGAGTGCTCACATACGACTCTGGACAGGTGGGACGATACCCTGATGGGAAGGGCCCCGCAACGCTCGCGTAAGTGTTGGTGTCTGGAAGTCTTGAGGTTATAATGCAATGCAAAACCCCTCAGGTCCATAACAATTCCCTGGTACCCTGCGCCTCAGACAATGCTTTGAGATCTTTTCCTTCCCAGGGCCCACGCAGAGCGGGCTCTGCTTTCTCCAACAGGCTCTTCAATGCATACAGAGCCATGCTGCCTGGAACCCTCTGGCTCACTGATCCCAAATTTGCTGCAGTTGCCCAACACGTTCATGCGATTGACGGCGATGCAACAATCCAACCTTCAAGTGGACATACTATACATGTAAATAATTAAGGCACCAAAGCTTGCAGTCTTGGAAGTGACGCAACATTTCCTTTTCTTGAAGAACAGTAAGCATTCTGTGCACAAGTTGGACTGTCTGCATCCCACCCCCCACCAACCGCCTCTGCAAGCTTCATCCAAACCTCTTCCGGACACAGGGCACGTTTTCCTACAAACAGATATTTTCGAATCTACCTTGATACCATTCCCGTCTCGAACATGTCATACTGTCTCTATAACGCCGTTCCAAAGGAACCGGCTACCGATGTCCTCTTTCCACAAATACAACTTAGATCTTCCGCCCTCCAGTTGTTCCCCTTTTTGCCACCTAACATTCCTGCGTTGCTGGTTTCTCACTCGCCGCTCCAGGTTTAATCCCACTTGCTGCAATTAGATGAGTAATCTTCAACATGCTGCTACCCAACATTGCAAACCATGCGGCAAGCGACGGCCCATTGTCAAAAAAAGCCTATACTGTACTCTCCTAGAGCTTCAGGACCCCAAGAATTTGTACGTTTTTTTCAAAATTTGGAGTTGTCTAATTTCCAGGGAAGACCCGGTTTGCGCCAAACAGATTGGTCTCCACCAGGCAGAACCCATCAGATATGAAGTTTGAGGAACCCATTTCTAACCTTAGACTTTTCACTGGCCCACTTGTCTTGAAGTTCTTGAAGCTCTACCCTTCCCATCGTGAAGCACCGCTACTTCTGCAGGCACTCCTTGATAAAGGCCTGGACAACCCCACCAAGGTCACTAGACACTTCAACCTTGGTGAACACCACTTGCACCACAGCATGCAATGCCTTCAAAAAATCAGCACCCGCCACCTCACGATACACTGGACTCTCTCGAATGTAGCCTCGAGACTCATCTTCAATCACCTTCCACTCACAAATCTCAGCCAGCTCTTTCCTCAACGGCCACGTATTGCCGGTCAGCTGACACATCCACACCTTCTCAGCCACATCCACAGAGCCAGGAGCCGGCAAGAATGTCATTGTCACATGGTCCCTACCCCGCGGTGGAGCAGGCATCTGCCCCAGACGAAATGGAGCTGTCGTCGACTGCACTGTGAACTCCTCAGGAACTTCATCCAGCACCACATCACTAAACCATACTTTAATCTCCGGGATCACCAAGTTCTCCTCCTTCACCCGCCAGTTGAAGTAATACTGGATATGCTCCAAGGCAAAGCTCAGGGTATCTGTTTCCCCGCCAGCATACAAGCACGGACGCCAAGGACTTTGGCGAGGGAACGCCCAAGCAAGCTGAAAGTGCTCTGCCTTGGACACAAAACACAAAACTACCTAAGAACCAAAACTATCCCAGCTACACTACACATCCCAACTTCCAACAAATCCTGCGGGCAACCTTTACCCCTGACCACAAAGTCCATACCAATTGTGGGTAGCACCCCTCGAAAAATAGCAGAAAGAGGGCCAAAAAATTGCATACCAGTTTTGGCCCTCTCAACCCTGGTAGCCCCCCTCGAAAAATGACAGTTGGAGGGCCCAAAAAACCGGAGCCTTAAAACAAAGTCCACACCATTTGTGGGTAGCCCCCCTCAAAAAAGACAGATCGGAGGCCCAAAAATTCCATACCAGTTTTGGCCCTCTCAACTCCGATGGCCGCCCTCGAAAAATGACAGTTGAGGGGCCCAAAAAACCGAAGCCTTACAACTCGCATGGGTGCTTTGCTTCACGAACACTCAAATCCACAACGAGCCACAAGATCATCCAGGGTCTGGGGACCTGCAGCATTGTCCTTCAAAGAATCTGCCAAGAACTTGCCCAAACTCGCTTTCAGCTGATACAATACCGAAGGGATCTGAGCAGTGCCCTTCTGATCCATGCCCAGTGCAAACACTGGCTTCTCATCTTCGAAGACACTCGATACTGCACTACCACGTGAAGCATACTGCCAAACTACAATCTCCACAGCATAGCCCGCACCAACCCCCTTGGAGGAACCTCCGCCACCACTCTTGCGACGTGGGCGCATGAATGGAGACTTTGGCGGATTCGCCGGCCGCTTCACACCTTTGCCCGTAGACCCACCTTTCACTGCTGGGCCAACAATCATGCACTCCTCATCTTTGTCCTCCACTGACATTACCCCGACGCACAGAACACAACTTGCGAGCCTACAAATAGACACTCGAGCCCTAGATTTTATTGCAGTTCTCTTTCAATCTGATTTCACAACAACAGCCGACGTTCGCGTATGCGACTCATTGGACGTTTTGGAGTAACGTGCAGCCTGTGCTAAGTCACGTTGGGTCTCCAAAAGAAACGGGCCAAGCATGGACAAGCACCACTATCATTAAGCTGAGACTGAGACGTTAAAAATTAGGAGACGCAGCACGAGGCACGTCCTTGCGCCATGGTCTTTGCGATTCGTACGATAATCGTGAATCCATGGAGTTCATGTTGCCTAGAGTCTTGCAATTTTAGGTGACTGTAAAGCCATGCCTGTCATACCCATCCCAAAATATTTGTGCGTAGTATGTACCATAATAATCATGGAACATTTTGTATTTATTACCTGTACATACATTTACTTACATACACGAGTCATATGTCTGTAGTAACAATAAAAATATATACTTCTATAACTTCCATAATAGTCATAAATCACATCCAACGTGCACTGCACACACCTGCGTTCTCACTATACCGAACCTTCAGACTTCCCTTCCACAAGGCGAAGGACGGTGAGGGGAAAACTGATGACCGACCTGGGTCGAAGCACTGCTCCGATGTTCAATGTGGTTCGCACATTACACAGAAGCAACTTGCGTTGAAAACCACACTTCACAATGACATAAACAAAAAACAAAAAAAACATCGAGATACACCCAACCTTATCATGGTTGCTCACCATCAAATTTCCAAAGCGGCCTCCAGTAAGGCAAACGTCGTCTTCAAGCAGAAAAACTGACATATACTGTCTGCACGAACCAAGGGAATACAGCTGTGGATGCTGCTTGGAATAATGCGCACCTTGCATTTCAAGTCGTAGGATCGATCCCACAATCTCTATGAGCTCGACATCACCTACAAAAATGTCGGAGGAAGGACTTGACCTTTTTGGTGGGTTTGTTGGTTTGGGAAATCCTCAACAAATTTATTTTAACACTTTGGCGAAAAAGACCACGGGGACAACATTTTTCCACCACAAAATCCAAGGAAATTGGTCTGAAGAGTCAGCTTCATTCAAGGTTCATGACCTCCATCTTTCTGAAGATATGGTCAAAGTTCATCAAGTACCGCCCTTGCAGAAACAAAGATCTTCGCAGATATCACCGCGGTATAGACAAAAATCCATGCTATCTGAGATGTATACGCAAAATGAGTTTGAATGATGCAAAGTAAAATGAAAGTATGATATTATACCAAACTTTCATAAAAATAAGGAACCTGCAATGGCTTGCAATCAACAAAAGACAGCTCACAGCTTCACGGCAAGCTTCTCAACGTTTTCTTCTGTCAGTGGCAGTGTCGGCTTTCCTTCCAAAAAAAACGAAGAAAAGTCACCCTGGAAATCCAATCCCTCTCAAAAGACTGCGAAACAGTAAGCAATCAATTTTCCAAAGTTCTCCCCAAGACCATGGAAGCATCCACAACTCATCCCCAAAAACAATAACTGCTATTGTACGCAAAGAAAAACTCCCCCCACTCCCTCCTTGCTGCACACCATCTTTGAAAGGTGACTCAATTTCTGCATTGCGGCTCATCCTGCATCCAGTTGAGAACTTCAGGAACGATGGGATGTTTGGCTGGACGTTGGTAACTGCTTTGTATTTGGCTTATAAGCCACTCAAAAATTATGGATCCTGTGTATACTGGATGGTAAAAACCCGGACCCCCAAGGAAACGCCTGCCTTCGTCTCTGTAAGGCTGCGGCAACAGAACCTGGGTGTGTAGGTGGCATTAAAACATCCCGATCAACGATATCATATGGACATGTCTGTCCTGTTTTACAAGCTACCCAAAGGAAATGGATACGTATCCCACCAGAAATGGTCAAAAGCGACTCAAAATGGCTTTGCTTTGAGGGATAAGTCTCCTTCTTTGGATATCTTCTTGAAGCAACATTTATGCAAAAATATCTACAAAGATTATGAGCACCTAAGCTGAGTTTTCAGAGAACACAATGCTTTGAAAGAGATCTCTTGAAAAACAAGTTGAAACCTGCGATAGCCCGCCATTCAACAAAGAAGACAGTCAACAATCAACGCTTCCGCGTCATCCCATATAATTAAAAATCCAGGAGAAACACATCTGTAAAAGAGGTGTCTGAGTGGCAGACCCACAAATGCCAAAGCTGCCGGCTGAATTCGGTTTTGAACCATGCTTTCGGCGTTGGAAAAGAGTGCGGCGTTGGAAAAGAGTGCGGAATGGTCAAGTCTTCTCTTTGGGGTCGGCGGCATGGGCGGTAGCCCTTCAATAACTGGTAGGGGGCTCACCTTGTAGGTTCCCGTTTTTTGTCATAGACACCACATTGATTCACATTGGACATGGTCACAACTTCGCGAGGCCTCTGCCTCTCAGGGGAAGTGATGTCACCTGTCCATGACAATTGTGGCGCAGCTTGAAGAAACATGGTAGCTCCACTAGAGATGGGGATGAACTTCGATTTTCATATAGGCTTGCGAAAATGTTCATGGTTGGCAAACGTGAAACAAACAATATTCATCAAATGGGCTTAGCTGCAACATTAGAAAGCAAAAAAAACACCTGAAACAATTTCTGGTTGACCATAGTAGGCACAACATCTTGAAATGCCAGAAAAAAGGTCTGAACAAAGAAATCAAACAAAAGTAATGACTAAAAGATGCGTTTTTTCCACAGTTGATGCAATCATTGAAACCTCAAGAAACAAGTTCCCCAAAGATCACAGCATGGACACCCCAACGTTAATAAACACAGCCGTCCCAAAGCGCCTAGCTGGTATTGCCACCAGGGAGCTTCCCTACAGCAAAGTGGACAAGTCGAGAAAGGCGAGAAGTTGGTGAAAGATGTTCCGGTCAACAAGGCCATTAGCGTCGTCTTCACTTTCGAAAATATCAACCGGCAGTGCAAAGAAACAACAACTAGGGATACTCAGTCAAATATATCATATGTGTTTTTAAATACGTGCTGTATATACATGTATATATGCACATAGTCATATGTATACACAGAAGCCATGTATATATATATATATGTACACTAAATAGCAAAAACCCTGAAGGAAATGTTGTTAGAAGATGCTCATTACCCAAATGTAGGTCTGTTGGCATGGTTCGGAGGCTTGTGAAGAGTAATTCTTTTGCGTAGTGGTTTCAGAAAAAAGCTCGGCTTGGGGTCAATAAAACAAACGTCTTTACTAAACCCC
>OMLO01004234.1_pt1 | contig 11966 bp, 2 predicted proteins | sample 1674811 | NCBI WGS metagenome assembly OMLO01 (sample SAMN06265003, study PRJEB25207) | coral metagenome | isolation source: Coral host | place: Mexico:La Bocana,Puerto Morelos, Mexico | collected 2008-11-13
AGGATCCCTATTAAACAACCAGTATTTTCATGGAACATATCCGGAGGAGTTTTTTTTTCCTGCCTCATGGGAGCGGGAGCCAGGAATGGTATTGGATGTATCTGTGTTGATGAACAAAAATCCTGCAGCAGTTGATAGGTAGTTTATACATCTGTTCAAATTATAGCGACCTCACACGACCTCACCCCAAATGGTGGTTTAGTAAGGAGCCTCTTTGGCCCAATCGTACCAGTCGTTGGCAGTTTCCTCCGATGTTGGGCCCCGATTTTAATCGCAATGGATGCCTGGCCGACTTTCGATCAGGGGCATTTGGTGTGGTGCAAGTCATGAACAAGTGTTTGGATTCCAACACGGCTACATTCTTGTGCAAATCCGAAGATTTATCCCTTAGAGAAGGTACTTTGTTTTTCCCCGAATGGATGGGGCAACATATCCATGTTGGGGTTGGACTTTCAATGTTCAATTTCTCTCTTCAAGAGTCGAAGAATCATTTCATGGTCGATGGCACTGGGCAAGATACATTTCTCATTCCCCACCCACGTTCACCGGGAGTGGTGGCGGAAGGGTTTGGTGGGCTTGGTGGCTGGGCTTTTGGAACAGATTTTTTTGGCGTGAAACCGGCATTGGTGGTCGAGATTGACTCCAACACGGCTCATGCATATGGAAAAGGGCATGATTTCCCGGTTTTTACCCCCAGTGAAGTGGAGGAACGCATTAGACAGGGTACTCCCCCTACCAATTTTGTGCTTCACTCCGATATCCTGGATTTGAAAGTTTGGCGAATTGCGGCAATTCTCAATGTGGATCTTTGGTTGGTGAGTCCACCTTGCCCTCCGTGGTGCTCTTCGGGGTACCAAAAGGGATTGGGTTGCCATGAAGGTCAACTTGTGGTTTTCACTTTACAGAGAGCTGCCTCATGTGGAATCTGCAAACTGATGATGGAAAATGTTCCCAACATTGTGAAACATGCTGATTTCATGCAGATTCGGAATTTGGCCTCGAAAGCGGGGTTACCGTTAGTTAGTGCCGAATTGGAGGATTGTAGGGCCGTTGTTCCATGCGCCCGAAAAAGGTGGATGGCCATTTTCCTTCATCCCTCATCTGTCATGTCCGTGTCTGGTCGCACACAAGCCGCTTCGTTGCAGTGGCCCCGACAACAAGCCGTAGATGGTAGGCCGGCCATTTCACTTAAGGATGCCGATTGTTTGTTGCTTAGATGTAGTAATCAACAGATGGATGAATTGGAGCCTTCTTCCCAACAGATGAAATTGATGCAGGACCCCAATCTACTTTCACCCTGGGAAAGGAATGGGCTTTTATCCCCTGAAGCGGTTTTGGGAATTCGCACGGTTCCCCCATTTGGCATTTTCAAAGCAATTATGGCCAGTTATGGGTCTCAGGATGAATTGCCCCTTGAACTGTTGATGAAGTCTGGCCTTCATACTTTGGTTTTGGCTGACTCGCAATTTAAGAATGGGGTCAGGATGATTTGTCCATGGGAATTTTTGGCCAGCATGGGGTTTCCACCAACATGCCAATTGCCAGCGGACATTCGTATGGCTTGGCGGATGACCGGGAATGCACTATCACCAGTGCATGCAGTGTTGTGCTGCCTCCGTTTGACCTATCTCATTCGTGATGCCTCTCCGTTCCAACCATCAAGTTTTGACTTGGCACAGTTCGCACGGACAATCCAAGAGAATGCCATCAAACTCTCTGTGTGGAAAGAAGAAAGGGATGATCAATGGAGATGGTTGGCTCCCAGTTTTCCTGAATTTGCTCGTGTTGAGATTTCGCCAACACTTCAATACCAGGTTGAGGAAGACTTACCACAAATCAATAATCAAGGCCTTTTCATTGTTGCCACTGGAATGAGTGATGTCGCTGATATTGAATGTGTAAAAAAGCATCTCAATAGCGAATGTGAAATCCCTGAACATTTCGGTTTTGTTCCATGGATTGTTGTGCATAAGGATGGAATTTTTTGCCAGGGTGGTTGGACTATCCCCCGGCAATCTATCGGTAAATTGCTGGGTTTGGTTTGGCCTCATTTATCTATGGATGATACTTGTCACATTTTGTTGAATGGGGTGGAAGCCACTTGGGGTGATCTCTGCACCAAAGGCCCCATTCATATTGAGGTTGAATTCCATAAAAAGGTGTTTTCGGTGTCCGTTATGCCCATGAATCAGCATTTTCTTTTCCAAATTGATGCTGTTTGGACGGTGGCAGATGTCAAAGGGTATGTTGGATGCCTTGTTGGACTTTTACCGAAACAACTTTCATTATGGCAGGGGCATTTTCAATTGGATGATGATGAGTTTGTATTTTTGGGGATTGACTGCAAATGTGTCATCACACCAAACATCGAACTCGATCCACGTTTGAAATGCCTGAAACCAAGACAGTTGGTTGTGCCACCCATGCATTCGGACACCTGCATCCCAGTAGGAAAAGGTTTTACCCGTTTCTCTGTTCGGCATCCGATTTGGGCTACCGTCCGAACCATTGCTGCAACAGTGGATTTCTCTGTGTTGCAGCTTTTGACCAGTTTGATGCCGGACTTCTCCACCAGTGACTTGCAATTGCAACATGGAGAGCAGGTTTTGCCATTTGACATGAAGGTTGGGGATCTGCCTGGAGGGGAGTTGGACTTATGCTTCCTAAAGGGTAATCTTCCTCTCCAATCCATCTTTCGTCGGACACCCATGTCATCTTTCACTCTCACGGAAGCTGTTGGAATGAGAAAGAGATGGATTCGTTCACCCTTCAATAACAAAGCACAGATTGTTGATACACCAGATTCATGGACTTTGTGTGAAGTTGCTGCAGCATTCTTTGTGCCCACCAACAGTGCACAGACATTGATGGTTGTTGTCAATGGCTCCCATGCTGACCCTCGCACTTTGGTAAAGGACATTGATACTGAACACATCATCGGAATCAGAGCTTGTGCCTTGCCTGGGGGGGTCAAAAAGCCAGAAATCAAGAATGTACTTCGCAGATTGTTGATCAGTCATGGGGTTCCAGATTCCAATGCCGATAGTCGAGTTGAGACCATCATTAGTGGTATTGGTTTGGAGAAGTTGCGTAGCCATGAAGCCGAAGATCTAGATCGTTTTTGGGGTAGCCTCAAGAAGCTAGCCAGTGAAAATCGCATCCGCCTGATTTCACCCACTGAATTGCGTGATTTCCAAAAGTTGAAGCGTGCAAATGCCAGTGCTAGCAACACGACAAATGCACACGGTAAGGCGGCCGGCAAGGGGGGTAAGGAAGTCCCCAAAATTCCACCTGTTGATCAGTTGGTTTTTTCTCCCACACATTTCATTGCCGGGGAAAACCAGATTCCCATTATTCCCAATGATCGTTTCGGACCTGATGCGCATGGTCTCACCATCATGTCAGTCAAAGAAGCCACCAAACACGTTGCCACGGGTTGCATTTCATTAGAAGCACTTGCCATTCTGGCAGTGGGCGTGAATGCGGAATCCTTGGGAAATAAGATTCTGGTTCCTGCACATTCGAAGGATGGATCACCACTTTTGGTTCCATGCACCCTGTTGCAACATGGTGAAACAACAGTTGAATTCCGAGCTGCTACTCCTGCGGCTAATACCATGACCATTGATACCATCACATTGGAATTTACAATCCGTCGATCGATGACATCTCAGTGGGAAGCAACTGCCACACCCCTACATTTTTTGGGGGTTCAGTGCCCAGAATTGCGAAGCAATGGCAAAGTGATTTCAACTTGGAGTATCCGAGCCTACAAGGAGCGGAAGGCAGTTGCATTCACAGAGGCCCAACACTGGCACGGTTACATCAGATTGGATGCTGAAGGCATTGATGCTGTACTTCGACGGTCTGGACAAAATGGGATTTTCTTCACACCTCGTGGTAATGACCATAAGCCTGATGCGAAATTTTCAGTGCTCGCTCTTCCTGGGAAAACCATTGAAGCCATCAAGTCAGAAATCACGGATCTTTCAGAGGCCTTGGGCATTGCAGTGTTGAGTCGATCTTTTGACCAATTCGGAGTACGAAGCAGAAGGGAACATCATGACCTTGTTCGCCAGCATTTCTTTCCGGAGACATTGCACATTGATTCGGCCACCATTGACGCTGAGGATCAACTGTTTGTGATTCGCCATTTGACTGCGCAATTCTCCAGGGATGGTATGGATCAAGCTCTGGAAGCAGTTGGATGGGTGGCCAAGGCTGTGAAACCGCTTGGGTCGGATGCTTGGTTGATTGCGAGCCAGAAAGCTCCTCCTTCCGAACATTTGTGCATCAATGGGGCTTTGGCTGTTGTCACCACCCGTTCTCCCAACAAGACCACACCGGTTGTTTTAACTCGCACCCAGACCATTACACGGGTGGAAGGGCAGAAGGATGGGAATTTTGCAATCACCAAACATAGCCGTGTTGATGAAATGAAAGCAGATTTGTCATCGCAGTTGGAAGGCATGATTGAACAGCGAATGCAAGCAACAAGTGACAAGATCAATGAACTTACTGGGGCTTTGGAAGAAACACGTCTCCAGTTGCAAGCTTGTCAGGAGGTGCATCGGCAAGAGTTGCAACAGGTTCGAGTAGATCAAGCTCAAACCTGTCAGAAAGTTGGTGATTTGGAGCATGCAATTCAGGCCAACACTGGCTCACTTTTGTCCCAGATGAAAGACATGTTGAACGGATTTCATCAAGAAAATGCCAGGCAGATTCAGGGTTTGCAATCAACGCTGAACACCCAAGTCACTGATTTGCAAACCGACTTGTCAAGTAGAATCGAAAACATTGAGAGAGAAGCCAACAAGAAGCTCAAGACTGGCCCCTCCCCAACCAAAAAATCTTGACTAGGGTCTGGTCGGATCTCTTCTTTGGGAGGTTTGATCTTTTGGAGCTTCCTTTTCATTCAGGGGGTTGTTGGACTGCAGTTGGCACCGAAGAGTGCTGATGCCGGTCATTTTGTGAATGAAAATGCTTTTTGGGCCTTGCATGGGCGAAATAATTCGTTTGAGTTCGTCTGTGGTTCCTCGGGGATGGATGATTGTTGGGGCGACACTTCACTTGATGTGTTTCGAGATGCATCCACTTCGAGAATCAATTCATTTTTGCACCATCGGACGCCTTCAAAACCAACATTATCCGATATATTTGGCTTGACTGTCTCCGAAATTGATTGTTGCTCTCATTTAGCCATTGCTTCTTCCAAAGCCTGGGCTGGGTCCCATGTCCTAGACCTCTGGTGTACCTGCTTTGGGTGGCGGAAGTGGCTTGGTTTTTTGACTTTTCATGGGGCTGTTTGGAATAATACCACTGTTGGCTCATCCTTGTCGCAGGATTGCCAGTTTAACAGTCCTTTCGTCGTTGGCTCTTCCAACGTTGTTCCTTTTCAGAATTTCTCAGAGTATGGCATATGTTTGTCCTTTGCGCCCCAAATTTGTGTGAAGGAATTGAGATATTCTAGCGTTGATGGGTGTGTTTCTCAACATGGTCATCGGCAATTGTTCCAATCGGTTTTTCCTTGTCTTTCTGCAGGTTTCAAACTTGTCATGCGTTGGGGTGAGGCAGAACATCCTGGACCACGAATCACAGTTGGGAACATCAACCCGACGCAGCTGTTTGGTAAAGAGGATGTTTTCCCTGAATTGGCCAACACTTTTCACTCCGTTTGGACCTTCAGTGAAACTAGCCACACCACTGTCTCTCGTCAGGTTTCCCAACATCGCTTTCGGCAACTTGGGTATCAGAGTGCTTGGAGTGTGGATAACTCACCACTGGACTCTAGGAGTGATTTTCGGGGAAAGGCTGCTGGCACTTGCATCATTTCCACCTTGCCATTGAGACACCATGTTGATGGCATTGCAGAGGACATTTTGCAGAGCCGTAGATACTGTGAAGCTGTGGTTCAACTCACGCCACACACGTCAATGTTGGTTATTGCCTTATATGGACCAACATATGGGGCCACATACACCAAACCTGAAGCCATTCTTCATGCATTGACCGCTGTTGCATTTGAAAGAGGCCAGATGTTTCAAGGTCCAGTGCTCATAACAGGTGACCTTAACGTAGATTTGGACGTGATCCCGCATTGGAGCGCTTTAGAAAATCGTGGTTGGAAGGATATGGCTCAACTTTCAGCACTCAAGTGGGGGCACCCGTTGCAACCAACTTGTCGTTCTGCACGCCATAGCTTTTTACTTGGTAACCCCCAACTCATTTGTGGTTTGCATTTCTGTGACACCAAAGAAACTTATGACTTCCATTTGCACCCCACATTGTATGCAGAGATTGATTGTCAAATCGTGGCTAGGACAACATTACAATGGGCTTTGCCTCAGAGTATGGATGGTTTTCTTTTTGATCCGGAATATATGGAAGATCATGCTTGCCAGCTTCTTTCTACACAGAAGGAGGCCATTCACGAGGCACTGAAGAAAGGCGATTCAGAAGTTGCTTGTCGGGTGTTCGTCCAAACTTTTGAGGAGGTTTGCAAAAACTCTGCAGTTGATGTGGTTGGTGAATCAGTCGTCATTCCACAGAGGTGTTTTGGGCGCTCCCGGCCATTGCCTTTTGTTAGAAAAGCTCCTTCGGCGCCTTGCTGTAAGATTGGTAGACCTGGTAGCATCCAACCAGCCATTCTTCAATGCAGTGTTGAACTTAGGAGACTCTTGAAACAATGCCGTCGGCTGGAAGCTTTAGAACGGTTGCTCAAGACTCAAGACAGGCAACCTGCCATTTCCCGAGCCTTGGAGTGCCAACAGCTCTGGGATTGCTGTCTTAGTGCCACTGGTTTTCATCATGGATTCGCTCAGTGGATTTGCACCGAACTTGCATCTTTTGTGCCATCTGAATGCCCTCATTTGGAATATATTGTCGCACTTAAGCAGGAGCTTCTGTGTCGATACAAAGCCACAAGTCAAAGATTTTTTCTTGCCAAACAAAGAAATAGAAGAAATTGCGTGGCCCTAGATGTTGCATCAGGTGGTACTCGCACATTTGCCGAGTTGAGGGAACCCGCATTGCCACCACCGGATCATGTAGCCTTCCAAGTGACTGCCAACATTCGACATACTCGTTGGACCAAAAATGGATTGAACATGTTGTGTTGCATTGAGGCTGAACATGGTTTAATTTGTGGAATCCCCATTACATTCCAGGGGCAACATGCTAGGATCATTGACATTCAAGGGGCCAAGATCTGGTTGGATAAGCCTGTCAAGTTACGAAATTATTCAGATTTTACCATCTCACAAATCCAAAGATCCTCTGATCCCGAAGTTATGCATTCCAAAACACGGGAGGGTTGGGACACCTTGTGGCAAAGAGATGCCGGGGCTGAAATTCAGGAATGGGATGAGGGGGCTTGTTTCATGACTTGCCTTGCTGATTGTCCATCATTACCTGCATCTGAGTTCAACCTTGACCAATGGAAACAGATCATTCGTAAGATCCCAAGACGCAGTGCTCGAGGGGCTTGTGGCTTCAGTAAAAGGGATTTGCAAGTTATGCCAGTTTCTCTTACATGTGTGCTTTTCACTCTTTTTGCCTCATTTGAATGTGGTTGCCCATGGCCCTTTCGTTGGGCTATTGCCCGTACCACATGCCTGAGAAAAAATGAATCGTTGCCTTCCTCTGCCCTTGACTTTCGGCCAATAACCATAATGTCAAGGATGTATAGATGTTGGTCTGCATACCGATCACGTGAAGTCCTTGCCCACATCGCTAGGATGCTACCTCCTCAGGTCTCTGGCAACACTGGAGCCATTTCAGCTGATTTACTTTCTTGCGAAACACAACTTGAAATTGAACATGCCCAAACGGCAAATGAAACTCGAGTTGGTGCAGTATTGGACTTGAAGAAATGCTATGACTTGATTCCGAGGGTTCCCCTAATTCTTCTTTTGCGGATTATCGGGATACCCATTTGTTACCTACAAGCACTGGCTAGTATTCTTGCCCAATGTATGAGATCCTTTGACATACTTGGTACTCTCGGACCATTGTTTGCCACCTGTACTGGGATTCCTCAGGGCTGCTCACTTAGTGTTGCCTGTATGTGTGCCCTCACCCTCTTTGCACATAAGATGGTTGATCCAATCGAAGGGGTTTTGCCGATCTTTTTTGCTGATAACTGGTCTTTGGTTGCCCAGTCAGTACCCGGATTAGTTTCTGCTCTTTCATGTCTTGAAAAATTAGCCAAAGCTCTGAAGATGGTTTTTGCACCGGACAAATCATGGGTTTGGTCTAGCCTTTCCAGGGAAATTCGAGCATTAAAAAAGGTTAAACTCCAAGGGAATTTTTTGCCATTTCGGAACCAAGCAACCGATCTTGGGTGTGATATCACATATCGTGGGACACATCGTAAGCAAACCATCTTGCACCGGTGCACCAAAGCAAGAAACCGTTTGCATACCATTGGGAAGAAACGTTTGCCATTCAAGTTCCGCCGCACTGCTGCCAAATTGGCCGGCCATGGTGCTATGATGTATGGCAGTGAATTCACTTACTTGGCAAATTCCCATTGGCACCGTTTGAGAAGTGCAACGACTGAAGCAATGACCATTGCAAAAGGGGGCGCCAGCCCATGGTTAGCACTTGGTACATATGATGCTGGCCTTGACCCCCAATTTCGCAGTATTATCCGGAAGCTGAAGTTTTGGAGGAAATTCTTTCGCATTTTCCCCCAACATAAGCACTTCTTCCTTCTGCAAATTGCCAAACAGAATTCCAAGCAATCTTCTCCCTCTGGGTGTTTTTGGCGATCCTTCCGGGATGTGGGCTGGACTTGTTTGGACAACGGGTTGCTCCGCCACCACATGGGGATTCTTGTCAACTGGATGGAAGACTCTTTTACATTTCTTCAAAAGGTTTTCAGCTTTGTTTGGCCGACTAAGATCTTGGAAAATATTCAGCATAGGAAAGGGGTTGACATGACTTCATTTGATCCTACTGCCCAAAGGAAGCTTTTTCAAAATCGACCTCCTGCCCATCAAGGTGCCCTCATCACTTACTCGGCAGGAACGCATTTTACCGCTGACTTACTTGCTAAATTTTCGGATGTTGAAGATATCTGCCCTTTCTGCAAAAGTCAGCCGGACGGTAGACTGCATCGGATTTTTGATTGCACTGGGTTAGCTGAACTGCGGAAGCAATATCGTGGAACAGTCGAATGGGCCAAACAGCAACCCTCCGCAGTTGCTTACTTTTGTCTCTGTCCCATTGATTTGCAATTCGTGGTTGATAGGCTTTGTAAACATGGTAATGCTTTTCCTTTGGAACTTCCTGACCCCAGCGGGGATATTGCCATTATTTTCACGGATGGCTCTGCAATCCTCTCCGAAAGATGGGAAACTTGTTTTTGTGCCGGGGCCTTTTTAGTGGTTGATGCACACCTGGGTTGGAACATGATTCAACATAACGCTTGTATCCTACCTGGTAACGACCATTCAAGTTTTAGAGGTGAGAGCTTTGCAATACTCCTTGCCTTGAATCATGCATTTCAGGTGAAGATTTACAGTGACTGCCAAGAAGTCATTGACAGGTTGTTGAGTATGGCGAATGCACACAAACACCATCAAGACATGCCTTTAATGAGCCACAGCGACATTTGGGGGCAGATTTGGCAGCATTTTCTTCACCGACCGGTCGGAACCATTACTTGCGAAAAGGTTAGGGCCCATCAATCCTCTGAACAGTTTCCTGTTGATTCTTTTGAACGCTGGGTGACGTGTTGGAATAACCGTGTTGACTGCCTTGCGAAGGACGTACTCCAACAGGAAAAGAAAACCGCCATTCGCCGTGCTCAAAAGTGGCACGGCAAGTGTGACGTCCAGTCTAAGCACATGCAAAATCTTGCCAGTTTTGTAGTTGACATTGCCAATCAAACGTTTGAGTGCCGTAAGAAGAAACCTGAACCTGTCACTTCTGTCATTACCTCTTTTGATGCACTTAAGCCCAGTGGTATTTGTAACTATTTGGATTGTTTTCTTAGTGCTGAAGATATCCAGAACTGCCCCTTCACACCAAAATTTGCCAGGGCAGCATGTGAATGGGCATCGCAGTTGGGGTGGGTCTCACCTCCAGTTGAAGAACCTATTAGCCTCATCGAGCTATATGTTGACTTTTGCCTTTTTAGTGGCCTTTCATCACCAATTCAGATTGTTGATAAGATCAAACGACAAAAGGGACATAGACCCAAATATGCTTTGCGGGGGGACCATTTGAAGGCTGACCTGGCCACATGGGAATTGTCACTCCAAAGTAACACGTGGGCTCGTTTTTTTAGGTGGATGGCTAATAGAGTGCCTGCCTTGAAGCACCTCAAATTTGCTCCTTCACGTAGCTTGAGAAGTTTTGGTTATAGGTTATGGCATGTCAGTATCAATATTCGACCTGTCTTAACGCATGGCACCGAACCCTTTGAGATTCTGCATCGTTATTTTTGTACATCATCGGGAAAGAGACGTAACTTAACTGGGGCATTCCACTTAGTCAGTCTAAGGTCCATCATCAGTTGAGTTCTTCCCTGGGTGTGTTTTGCCTGTTGGTCGTTTCATTGTACATCTCATTTATCCTCCAATCGGCTTTTTGATTTCCCGCCAAAGGGCGGAACGTTTTATGTATGGTAGTCACTCCGTCGCTGCTGTGCATAGTCGTCTGATCGGCATTAAGGGCGAATTGTGGAAAAATGGTGGTTTAGTAAGGGAAATCCCCTTATTTCAAGGAAATCTGGGTTGGTGAAATATAATAATTTGACCAGATACATCCAATTCAGATTCACCACAACGTAAGGAAGGGTTGGTTCAGATGAGGTTTGGAAGATGAGGTTCGGGTGGTTTCAAATATTTTTTTGAAATTTTCAGCCCTACCTGGAGCCTGGGGAAATGATCCAATTTGACTTGCGCATATTTTTCAAATGGATTGAAACTTTGAAACCACCAACTAGTAGTTCAGGTGCGGTCAGTGCCTGAAATGTAGTTGACTTAAAGCGAAAAGCGGATAATATGGAGAAACAAGGTTTTCAGGGCCTTTTTGTGCGAGAGAGTTTTGAAGAAAACCAATGCTTCCCGCCTATAGCCACATAAGAAAATGTTTCATCCCGTCATTGTCTTGGCATTTTGTCATGCAATTTTAATCCCCCTCCATCATGTTTTGAATCTCTTAGTTGACCTCCTTATCACGCCTTACTCTTTCAGACCTTCAACGTGTGACTGGAATTTGCCCCAGGAACAGTATTGACAGTGGTGGATAAATTGCTGCAGAGGCATTTGTTGATGAGCCCAGATTTTAAGCAGCCACTGGCAATGTGTATGATTATGAGACTTGCCTGAAGAAGACTGGGAGAGGATATAAACTTTCGTATGTTTTTTTCGGATGCAATTTGATTGGAGAGGATGTGAATATTTTTTCTTTGCCAGGGAATTTTCTACATATGTGGTAATCTTGTGAAATGACTGTTCTTGAAAAGGGATAACTTGCATCCGGGATACCTGCATCGGGGAGGGAGATAAGGGATAGTCCCATGATGGAGAGCTAGCAGACTTTAAGCGTTTATATAAGTTTATACATCCACAGTTTTAAAGCTTCAAATGGTGGCTATTGGAAGTTTGGTGGAAAGGACATGTGGGAGAAGGCGATCCTTTCGTTTTAGATCTTGTGGGATGGAGTTTTCTGGGGATTACATAAGTTCGGGACCAACCGTATCTGGAGTCAAATTAGGCATGCATGTTCCCTGACAAATTGTTCGACCCACCAAAAGATTAAAAAAACGGTCATTAGTCACCAGATTGCAGCCCACACGTTTGAGCAAAATGTGGTGGTTTCAAATATTTCTTTTTTCAGCACTACCAAGTACCTGGGGAAATGATCCAATTTGACTAATATCTGAAAACACCTAGAAAAAACGAAGACAACGTTGGTTGATTTTTTCATGCCCGGGGATGACATTCTCGCTACCT
>OMLO01004235.1_pt1 | contig 11964 bp, 9 predicted proteins | sample 1674811 | NCBI WGS metagenome assembly OMLO01 (sample SAMN06265003, study PRJEB25207) | coral metagenome | isolation source: Coral host | place: Mexico:La Bocana,Puerto Morelos, Mexico | collected 2008-11-13
AATCGGACCCTGGTACAATGTATGTTGCACCCCCTACCCCTTCCCCCCTTAACATACATTTTAGTGAGAGGGTGATGTATATTATATAATATAAAACCACGCGGCTGTTGAGTAATTACGTCCTAATGAATTACTTTCATGACCAGTCAACCTAACTCTTTGTCAAAGTCTTGTTTCATCTTATCTTAGGGTGTTACCTTGGGGGGAAGTCGGTTAAAGAACGATATGATATTTGCCTAAACTTATCTTGTCAAGCAACTTGAAACACCCCAACAGCAACACAAATGACAACGTGAAGAAAATTCTGTCTATCACAAAGAAAACAATTGTTCTACCATGCCAGCATGCCTTGGAAAACCGTGAGGATTAACTGGAAGTTATTAGTCTATCTATCTGTTTATATTCAGAATGATGCGAATGGATAAGAATATTGATATTATATCCAAAGTTATCCATTTCTTCAAGCAAACATCATGAAGAAAAACATCCACTAATAGATTTTCTTCACAGGTTCCTGGGTCCTGGGTGTTTCTCTCTATCTGAGCTTTCAACAGGCCAAAATTCACCCACGAATTTCATCGACAAAAAAATTGGGGGTTCGTTTGCGTAACCCTCAATGGCACCAACTCTGAAAAAGCATACACCCTCGAAAACTAATATGGCTGGTTGGAAAATCACCTAATTCTTAATAGGAGATACATCGACTCATTCATAGGAGTAAAAGTTTCCATTTGAGTCATTCGTTGGTTTTCGGAGGGCGTATCCCAAAACCTGAAGATAGAAAAACCTGTGTCTCAAAAGTTCCACCATCTTGAACGGAAATCTCTGACCAATGCTTCGGAAAGAAAAGCTGGCCCCTGGTTGCTTAGGGTATATAGGGGATGACATCCTATACAATTATGTGGGGATCATAATAATTATAACCCGTAGTATCCATGTATGGTATAGTTACCTACATGTGAATGGTTGATTTTTATGGGTTTTCAATGGTTTTCATGTAGGTAAATATACCATACTGCCATACATGGTATGGGTAAGGATCCCTATCAAAAGCTCAAGTTTTCGGAGGGGGGGTCAAAGGTCAACCCCCTCCAATTCGCCGCCTTAATGGAGTCGATCCAACTGTAACCCACACCATCGCTAAACTGCTCCTTGAAAAAAAACGGTGGCTAGGTTTTAGGGCTTTAGGATGATCATCAGGCTCATCAGGATATTTTTCAGGTGTTTTTATTTTGTTCAGTTCTTTTTTTGGCAAATAGGTTTTTTGGTTGGAAGAGTCAGGAGATAGATGTGTTGGTGGAGCTGCAAAAAGTGGCTCAAGTCCTCAAGAGTAGTGAAGGTGAACTAATACTACTATTGATGGAAGAAAGTAAATAACGGGATAGAATACCAACATCAACTGGTGCAGGATTTCTTCCATCAACAGTATCTAATACTGATAGACCAATACATGGAACCTGAGCCTACTTTTTCAGGTAGTGGTGTCACGGGAACTTCTTTGAATGACACTCAAAAATCACAAATCGATTCATGTGTATTTATGTATGCCCCATGCCTCTGAATGGTGGACAAACCCTGTGAATTGCGCAAAGATTGCAGATTGAAACAAGAAGAGACGGAATCACAAAATCATTGGTGAAGGGTCAATACTGTTTTCTTCACTTGGGTGCACTTCTCAGAACCAATGCAACTCTTCATGTCACGAAACTTGTCAAACATCAACCAATCCACTTCCGAATCGCATCCTATGCATCGAAACATGCCTTACGCCTTACATGCGAATCCATTTCTTGAAGCTTTTTAACACATGCCAGGTGTAACATACCTCATCTCTGAGTTCTCACTAGGTTTTTGAAACCACCAAGCCATTGGTTTCCTTCTGTCGCCATAAGACTTCAGAAGGCAAATAGGCGCGATCACCAGGCTGATCAAACGCCTTGCTCTTGCTGGGATTGAAAAACCGCCAATCAAAAAGAACTGGATCTTTGGTGAGGGATTTTTTGGGGGATGTGTTGATTAGTAAGGGGACATTTCAATACTGTCTGTAATATGTGTCTATATATACTGTATATAACATTATATAATTATATAATGTGTTACTATATATTCAAACATTATATAATGAACATGTGTGTGGGCTGTACTGTTCTGAATTTCAAGGTGCATGGTTCCTATAGAACATAACTTCCTCGGCGAGAGGAAGTTTGAGTTGCATCCAAACTTGGGTCAACATCGAATGCAAAACACATACAAAGAAAACACATGAAACCAGTTTGCATCTGCAAAATTCATACAGTAATCTCAAAACTGCATACTGTATACTAGGGACGAATGTTCCAAGCCTCATGTATATATCTTTAAGACTGACGCAACACTTTTGCAAAAACATAGCTGGAAGACGGGTTCATTTCAGCTTGGTGCATCACCTATACTTCCTGGAGTATATGTTGGCAAGAGTTGGTGAAGGCAACCTAGTTGTAGCTCCAAATTACTTCCATCAGTTTGATTACTTGGCCCATGAAATCATGTGAGCCACGAAAAAAACCCTTCCTACTTTCCATTATACTGGTTGGTTAATAGGGATCCTTATAATGGTTTATTATAATCCCCATATTCTATACCTGGGTAGTATAATCTCCTATATGACCCAACCAACCAGTGTTTTTTCATTGCTCATATGGGGGTTTCCAAAAATAGAGGTACCCCAAAATGGATGATTTATAATGGAAATCCCTATTAAAATGGATGATTTTGGGGGTACCACTATTTTCGGAAACACCCATATGTTTTTTCTCACCTTCTTTTTTTTCGGATGTTATGAGAACCGCCTTTCTGAGAATCCACTTCTCACATCGTGGCTTGCCGGCCTCCCCGGACTGTCCGGTAGGGGTCCCCGAGGTTGAAGGGGAGAGGATCTTCACCAAGGTCCATTGGTCACAAGAAAACATGGCCAGGAAATTGTGAATTCAAAAGGTTCAAATAAATTACATATATATGGGTTTCATTTGAAATAGTCTTCCACCAAGGGCCAACCCCCCTTTTCAAAAAAAATAAGTTGCGTCTTGCTGTGAATATACCTTTTGGCAATGGAATTCTGTGAAAAGTTGCCTGGTAGAAACCCATCAGTATCATCTGATATTCGCAAACGCAGGAAACTATTTTATGTTACCACAGTGATTTGTTAAGGCAAATTCAACCAATCTCCAGGCGCTTCAACATTTTCACCCAAAGTTTCCAGTTTACCAACAAGCACCTTGGATTTGGGGGGGGTGACCATGGATGTATACACAGAGTTCAAATGACAAGCTCCAACCACCAACAGTTCCCTTCCCAACAACCTGATCTTTGCACATCTTCTGCACCGGATTGAAACCCATCGCCACCTGGGATCCGATGAGTTGGGATGGCTTTTCTATCCATTTGTTTAAGTGTTTATTGCATTCACTAGTTGGATATCTGCAACCAGTTGATACTCTAAGATATTTACTCTTTCTAACCCAATGTAAGGATGCTTTTTTTTAACACATACATCAACTCTAGTTCAAAGCCCTAAAAAAGCAGTGATATTTTTAGATTTTAGACCTGGTCTTTGATATTTGGAAAAATCATATTAGATACCGATGTTTTTGTATCTATGATGCAACTACCCCTGCCGTCGAAAGAGCCCTGGCCCTGCCTCCATAAATTGTCTGTCAAGGAAAGGCACTCGCGCCTACCCGGTGATCACCATGTTGACTTTTTGAGATGGATGAGTTGCGCAACTGGTAGGGAACGAGAGTTACTATGGACAATTGGCATGGATTAATGATACTTTGTGTATTATTGTGTACATCATATACATATTCAGAAATCCTCATTTCCCATAAGGTGCACCAGTTAAAACATTTAATTTGAAAATCACTTGCGTTCAGCTCCATCAATTGTTGCACTCTAATCCTGATCTAACAATGCATGTGGAATAATGGGCTGGCAACAACTCTTTTCTCTACAACATGAGCAATACTGTTGATGGTTCAGAAATCTGGCTAAACAGTTTGAGGGAACGGTAGTTGAAATCCCATTATTTACGACAAATCTTATACATATCAACCGGTGGTTGGCCTTGGGATTTCTGAACCATCAACAGTACGATTTCATGTTCCCCAAATTGCCTCATCACTTTCCATTCGGAAAAAAAACACCTCCACACCCCAAGCCATCATAGCTTTGTTGGCACGGAGGCAATCGTAGAGGTGAAGCTGGCTAATCTGCCGAGGTGCAAAAAAAAGGCACAAATAGCGGGAGAAACTTTGGAATTGTGTATCTCTGTGTAGTTTCTTTGTAATGGATCAACCGGTTTTCTCAAACTAACTCAAAAATTCAAAAAACATCTAATTACATGGTTGATAAAGTACCATGTGTGACTCAAAAGAACCAAACTTATATAAATCAAAAATAGATAAAAAAAAATAGTAAGTACTGAGTTGTACTAAGTGCCAGGAGTGCATGTTCAAGATGTCAACCCCTTGAAATTCCGTAAGGTCATCAAGCTGTTCCAAATACGTCCAACTTTCGAAACATCTGTGCCTTCCGGCAGTTCTCCGCATGGAACTCTTCCTTGTTTGGCGCCTTGTGAAAGTAGAGGTAACCTGCAATCTGCATTCATTTGGTCAGGTCAACCTAAGATCATCCTTTTGAAAATTCAACTATCCAGAATTATATAGGTTCCACAAACAATAAATCCATTGGACAGTTGGATTGGATTCAGTCTTCCCACAGTCCAATGCGTTGCGGCCGATTCACTCTCAAAAGATGCCTTTTTATAACAAACATCCATAATCCATTGAGAAATCCTGAATTATTTTGAAAATAGCTCGAAAAACCTGAAATTCTAGCAATCTCAAAATAACCAAACTAACAGATATTAATTAATATTTTGCATATCCATAAAGCCATCATCAACATGTCAGGCCATGCTCAACTGGTAGATCAGCAGGTTTGTCTCATTCGCACCTCCGAAGATTTCATCAGCACCTTCACCACTGAGAACCATCTTCACGCCTGTGGCCCTGCGGTAGGACATCGCTGATGTCCATGTCTGGTTTTTGAACGGCGGAAAGTTTTGCTGTCTTGAAGATCTGACTCAAAACTAAGTTAATCCTTCAACTTTAACGAGATGTAACAAGAATTCGGCAGGGAGGGTAAAACATACAATAGATTTCTTTTACATGGGAACATGCCGAAACTTTTTCACTATCGATTCATTGTTGTTCTAAATCAGCAACAAAAAACTATACACCCAAAACTCCTCCACCAAGCCACAAAGCTATGCCCGTCAAAATAATAACAACAAAAACACACACGTTCAACGGGATCTCTTTCCACCTTTCACATCCTATGTCACCGCTTGTGGGGTTTCGTTTCTTTTTGGTCGCCTAATTCTTCTGGCCATGAGGTACATTGGGGTTGAAGCTCGGATGGTGGTCACATCAAAAGTCTCCAAGTGGTAGATGACCTCAGTTGGGTTTGGGTTGGGTTTGGGTTGGGGTTGGGTTGGTGAAATTACATCTTAAATGTCTTTTTCAAGTTGTTTAAAAACAAAATCTCATTTTTTGTAGTTACATTGTAGTTGAATCTGTACCTTGGAGGTATCTGATCATTGATCACCTGTATGATATTGTGCTCTAGGTCCCATGGGTGAATCAACATCAGCCTCCACCGACATGGAAATTGCCACCAACCTCTGGTCCTAAAGGGAAGGTGAACCTATGAGGCGATTTTTGGACGGCGACTTTGAAACCGGGAGCGTCATCGGGATGAAAACCCTGGATTTTTCACAACCACTTGAAACAATGGTCTCAGGAAATTATTGATGACAACAAAATACGAAAACACTATGTTTTTTACGGATAAAACAGGTTGAAATGCCTCGTCATTAGTAGTCATTAGGCTTTCAGATTTTTTGTTGTCACATGACTTACCATGAATGTGACCAAAATGTTCACAAAAATAAAGGTCTTAACGCAAATCATCCATAGTTCGATCGATCTCAGCCCTCTTGGGGCCCTTGACATCCGGGAGAGCATCCAAGGCTTCTTCAATGGTAAAGACATACTCGTGATGCACTGTTCCCAAGAAGTTACTCACCTCACAAATGGTAGTTGGCGTCGTTTTTTTTGGCAGCGGAAACGTAAGAAACGTTGGCATTCGAAATGTGGAGGGGGGCCCGCAAAACCAGGTCTGCTGCCTGAAAAATGAAGTTAAAACAAGAACCAAAGGCAGTTCAATGGTGTCATGATTTAACAGAACTGGGGCAATACATAACATTAAATCAATAATCATCTGTCTTACAAATAGTTCACGTGAAACATCCAAACTAATATATATCAAGATTTTTTGGAACTTAGAAATAAGTGTTACTTTTATGATCCGTGCGGAACCGAGTGTGGCAAGAATCTTTTGGCTGAGACTTTCTGGTAGGTTGTTAGGGTGTACCCATAGGATGATTCGCCTTGCGGTGTTTCTCGGGGTGACACTTTCACCTGCTTCTTCATGGTGGTTCTCGAATGGGACTACGGTGGAGGTGGAAGGGCCATGGCACCTGTGGTTGCGGGAACGTAGCCCAACAGTTTTTGAATGGGCGCAGGCGGTGGAGGAAAAGGCCGAGAAGCTGTCCAACGTCCAATATCCCGACCTGCCTCGCGTTGATGCGGGCTTGTGGCTAGTCATCGATACGCTGGTGGGGCTTATCGGTTGGGCCGTATTTGGAACTGCGTGGAACGAGGTTCGCGTGGGTTGCAGACGGATTTTCCAGTTTTCCGTCCTGTTGGGCGTCTGCCTAGCTGCTCACTACATCTGGGCGGTATGCTATCCTGTCGTGTCCATCGTGATCGCCGTCGTCATGACATTGGCTTGGTGTTTGCGGAAGGTGTTGAAGGTGGTGGGAACCATCTTCTTTTACTTGCAGCGATGGACCGGAGGGGCGCCCGAGGCTTCAGGATTGGAATTCATTGGACCGGGGACGGGAAAGGTCCCAGAGACGACAGAGCTTCGACAGATGAAGCGTACGGGTGATGCTGAGAAGTGGATTGCTGTTCGGCGTGGCGCTGAAGTCGCGGTTTTCGCGATCGGCAACGAATCCCAGAGCATCAAGTCGCATGGCCTCTACATCCCCGTGGAGCCAGACACCGTACGAGGCTACGGAAACCTGGTACAACTGATTCGGACGGTGGACAAAGTGCACTTGTGTCGCAGCGAGACCTGTCCAGAAGATTGCAGTGCCCATTTCCAACTATACGCGGTGGTGAAGCAGTTCAACGCTGAGAAGTTTCAACTGGCGCAGGCGGAAGAGGGAGCACGCGAAACGGGACGTCGCTTGTGGTCTTGGTTGCGGGGGACGACGAATTCTGCACAGCGTCTTGCGAAAAAGGTGACCGAGTACACTTCTGAATCAGAGGCTGAACCTCAACGAGCTTGTGAGGCGCATCGAGTGGGCTGGACCACGGATCAAGGTTTGGAGCGTTTGTCAGACGCCGTTTGTAAAGTAGTTGCGGAGCCCTGTAGGAACTTGTTAGCCGAGGATGTCCCAAAGGGATGTTCGGAGCTTAGCTTGTGCCCGGTTCATCAAGCACGGTATATGACAACTAGGCTCCCCTCAAAGTGCGTTGTTCATGGTTGTACTTGGATGATCGTTGTGGTTGCTAAGCAGTTAAGCTGGATGTGGAGCTTATGTAACTCAGTTGTTGAGGATTTGTATCTCCAATGGTTGGAGATAGTAAGCCCAACTTGGTTGAGGATAAGTTGGACTTACATTGGGCTTACAGTATCCTTGCTAAGTCCAACGTGGAGCTGTCTGTTGGACTTACGCCGCTGATTGGTAAGTCCAACCTGTTGGACTTACGTTGGACTTAGCCAGGATACAAACACCTCTAAGTCCAACATGTTGGACTCACGTTGGACTTAGCCAGGATACAAACACCTCAAAATTTCAAGTTGGAAGTCCAACATGTTGGACTTACGTTGGACTTACGTAACCCCAACAGATGGACTTAGCTAGGCTATCGTAAGCTCAACATCTCCACTGTCGGCCAGACGTAAGTCCATTGTAACTTCAACCGTCTAAGCCCAACAAGTTCAACATACACATGTTGAACTTATCTAACCACTTAGCTATAACTAAAAGCTCATCCGTTGAACATATACAAGATGAGCAACATACAGCTGACGTTAGCAAGGTTATAACCATGGATAGCAAGGTTACATTCGAGGTTGCTAACTCCAACATCTGGCTCAATCACTTAGCAACCACAACGATCATCCAAGTAACCGTTTGGGGTTTCTAAGTTCGGCTGGGATGCATCTATGCGCGGACCACAAGGAGGCCCCAAAGACGCCAGTGACTACGGAGAGGAGATCGAGGTCCCGCTCAAGATCGAGATCCCGAGCGCAGGAGCCAGAGGAGGTGAACGATGATGAGGATGATGATGATGAAGACAACGGTGCAGTACAAGCTAAGAGGCTTCTACAGGAGACTGAGGAGGCAGGCCAGTCAACAGGTGTGAGGAGCCGGAAGAGGATCCCATCCAGATCACCCGGGCACACGCCCAAATCCAGCGTCCACCGCAATCTGGCTCGGATTGGGATGCTCGATTCGCCGGGGTCAGATGAGGGCGCCAGGTTGCTTGAGGAGTTTTGTGACCGATTCGCTGAAGGGAAACCAATGGGCCTTACTGAAGAGGATGTGAGGGCGAAACTTCGGGAGCAGAGGATGCTTTCGACTGAGGAGCTATTGCAGAGGCTGATTCAGGAGGCTGAGGTTGAGCAGGCCCGTGGACAGCGGGGCCTGAGTAAGTTCATCGCGAAGTGGAAGAGGAGCTTGGCAGCGGAGAGGGCGCGGGAGCTCCATGCAGAGGGCTGGAGCTTGCCTAGTGATGTTAGCCGGAGGACCACACCCATCACGAGCCCAGAGGCCGTCCCAGAATTTCCCCCTGGCCTGAAGAAGGCCATAGCAGGGAAGGAAGGAGATGGGGTGAGGATCGCGGCGCCAGGAGTTTATAAGGATGAGAGGAAGGCTGGTGCAGGTGAAGGAAGAGATGCAGAGGCTGAGACACCCATGGTCCAGATCGCCAAGGCTATCCAGCACCAGACCGCCGAGCTAGCCACGCTGGTTAGACACCAGTCCGAAGGAAACACCCAGACCCCAGCAGGCACGCTACGAGGGTTAGGCCGACCAGCTGAGGAGACGGTCTACATCATGAGAGCTTGCGGGCAGTACTCCGTTTTGGTCGGAGAAGGAGACCATGGCCAGGCGCTGGCAACTTCTTTGTTGTCGGCACAAGCAGGAGCGTCGACGAAGCTGAGAGAGGCCGGGTTGAGGCAGAAGATGACCAACCGGTTGGCTATAGGAATAGCAGGAGCCTACTGGGGCGCTCATGAGAAGTACACGCTCACGGCAAGCGACTTTGTGGCATGCACTGATGCGGAGCTGGACGAGTACGCTATGGAGGCCCGGAACCAGAAGTCTGGGAATGAAGGGCGGCCGGCCGCACCAGTGAGGTTCGACGATTGGTTGAGCCGAGCCAGGAGGTCCGTGGACGTTTGGTGTCTATGCTATGGAGAGGAGTGGAGGCACGTGAAGACTACGGCGCTAGACTTGTTGGCAGAGTGGCACCAGGCTCACCCCCACAAATGGCCGATGGATGTGGTGACCAATTTATGGGAGGAGCTGCACTGGAGGTTTGGGAACGAAATCAAGGAGCTGATCCGGATGCTGAAGAAGGAGGCTGGACGTGAGACGATGACCTTGGCGGAGATCAAGTTCTATGCACTTCTGCCCGGGCCGGATGGAAGAGCATGGTTGACTTTGCCCACTACCTTCGACCTAGAACGGCCAGGAGGTTGGTTCCAGGCTGAGATTTTGCCGAGGATTGAAAGGAAGCAGGAAAGACTGCTGTGGAACTTGACTTGGCAAGGAGGCCCAAGGAGAGAAAGGAAGGTCGCTCAGGCTGGAGGAGGAGATGATCGGAGTGGAGGATCCTCCGAGGAGAAGCCCACATTGAAGAGTTTGTGGGGACCAAAGCTGAGTCCAGATGAAGTTTCAAGAGCCAAGGAAAGGGCGCCGCTGGATAAGCAAGGAAACTTGCTTTGTTGGGGGCACCTTTGCCACATTGGGTGCTCCACCACGAACTGCCAGAGGTCGCATGGGGCTTGAGGGGTAGCTTTGAAAGTTTGGACCCATGCGTGAGGATGCAGATCTTGAAGAGAGGAGGCCTGAAGCGCATGAAGATGGAGACGAAGGAGAGCGTGAACCAGAAGATCAAGGATCTCCGGACTGGGATCACCAAGGATAAGGCTGAGAAGACCCAGGACGGGAGAAGGAGGGCGGAGAGAGCTGGAGCAGAGGCTGATGAGAACCAAGGCTCGCGAGAAGAAACGTCGAGAGCGGGCGCCCACGAAGAGAGGAAGGTCCGTTTTTGGGAGGCACCGGAAGAGTTTCGGGTGGACTACACGAAAGGGGAGGACCTCAAGAACTTTGTGAATGGCCCGGACCCGACATGGGGGTGTGACCGCTATGAGCCCCAGAGGACGCATCCGGGGAGAGGGGGAGAGACAGCCCCAGAGGAAGCGAGGAAGTTGGTTCAGGAGGCTCAAAGACTTGCAGATGGGCCGGTGTTGTCGTCGCTGGAAGGAGCTTCAGACAACCTCTATGCATGGGCGGCCGCTAGAGTCGCAAGGGAGCCGTCGGTGGGGTTGGAGACCCTGTTGGAGGAGATGGCCCTGTATGGCGTTGGCGAGCTTGCTAAAGAGGCAGGAGAGCTTTTGGAGGCGAGAGGCAGCACGAAGGCTGGAGAGAAGGTGTGTATGTGAGGGACACCATGTGGGTGGATGGAGAGCCTGGCCAAGGGAGCGTGGAGCTGGAAGGACAGGTGTGGAGAAACTGGGATTACGGAGAAGACTTGAGGATGAGTGATGAGTTGGCCTCAATGCTACAGGTGGCAGAGGCGGGAGTAGAGAGAAGGCAGTGTGTTACTCTGGCGCTTGCGGCTGGGGCGGCATGGCGTGAGAAAGGCAGGAGACCTACAACTCAAGAGGTCCAGGAGAAAGCGAGTGGGTTGAGGATGGAGCAAACTCGCCAAGCTGTGGAAGCGCTGCAAGTCATGGGGGAGCCCGACGAGATGGTGACGGCGGTTGAGCACGAGTTGAGGATTTACTGCCATGACCTGGTGACGGCGCACCATGAGAAGGATTTCAGAGCCATGGCAGCGTTCCCTGTGGAGGAGCTCCAGGAAGCGCGTGTTGTGGTGCTGAGAGGAGACTATAAAGGAGGCCTGGTCATAGAGATGGTGGAGGGCAGCAGGTGCGATAGTGGCTGGTGTGTTTTCGTGCTGATTTGGAAAGGCCATATGACGCTGCTGCAACCCCCAGACGACCTGGACGTTGAGCGGTTCTTGGAGGCCGAGAACCCACACAGTACCCCGGCACTGGGGTTCAGCTTCTTCTGGCACTCACGTCATGACCAGGCGAGGACAGCACCCGGGAAGATCTTGTGTCGGCTGTGCAAAGGGCACAGGAAGGCAGGAGAGTGCGATACGTCACTTCTGCTTAGAAGCCACAGCTGCTTGTCGTCGGTGGCTACGCTGGCAGGAGGACGAGAGGGACAGCCTACTGAGCATGTCTACAGGACGGTGAGGACGAGAGGCAGTGGCGTCGTGGTGTTCAAGGAGATCTTTGCAGGACATGGGGATCTCACAAAGGAATGGAGAAGGAATGGAGTTGGCGAGGAAGCGGTGGAAGTGTATGAGGTCCCTCATGAGAAGAGAGGGTATCGACAACAGCACGATGTCACCAGGCCGGAGGTGAAGGAGCGCCTATTGCGTGAAGCTCGAGATGGTGACGTTGGTGTTGGATGGGTTGCAGCACCCTGCACGTCATACTGTGACTGGCAGCTGCAGAACGGTGGAAGCCGTACGTTCGACTGCCCGGAAG
>OMLO01004236.1_pt1 | contig 11959 bp, 14 predicted proteins | sample 1674811 | NCBI WGS metagenome assembly OMLO01 (sample SAMN06265003, study PRJEB25207) | coral metagenome | isolation source: Coral host | place: Mexico:La Bocana,Puerto Morelos, Mexico | collected 2008-11-13
CAAAAACAACAAACTATAACCAATCAATTGGCCGCAATTTAATGCGAAGAAAGAATCTAACTCGTGATGCTCGGTCTTAGCTAGTAAAAGAACCGCACACTGATCTTTCCTGACGGTTCACACACGCTTTTCACGCGACCTACCTTCTGTAGTTTGCCGAGCGCTCCTGTCACTTAAACTGCCAACAACTACACATGTTTTCTATCACCTTTGTCTAGCTTGTCATCTCAAACACTCAGGCGAAAAAGTCCAGTCTGAACCACAGTATGACAAAAGATAAAAGACTTCTTCTTACCAGTTCATCAAAAATGTCTCTTTGATGAACATGAATGGTGACCAGGGTTTCAAACTTGACACGCTCCACTTTTGTTAGTTCCTGTGTGGTTATCTCGATCAACTCGTTTAACATGTTCAGGAAAAACTGGTTTCTTTCATCCATGATCTACAAAAAGATATAACACTTGTTTAAAGATGATTCATTGACAAATGTAATCGTTTTCGCTAGAGATATAAGATAATCACACATCCCAGTTAAATCAACTTTCCTTACCTTCTTGTTTGATTTTGCATAGGTCAAGGAATCCTCTGCATCTCTTGTCCAAATCATTTGGATTCCAAGCAAACCGACCTAAAGTCAAAAAATGATTTGTAGTGAGTTCAACTCAGCGCTGAACGCTGAAGGGTTTCCCGCTTTCACCGCAAGCTACATACATGAAGCTCATGTTGGTCAACATATTTACAACATATAGATCAGGTACATTACGCAACGCCGTTTTACCTGTGCTGCATAAGTATCCAAGAATTCTCTGAGCTTGAAATTGGGATCTTTGATGGCAATTGAGGCGTTGCGGATGACCGAGTGTAAAGAAGTTCTTGATTCCATCAAAAGTGTGTTCAGCCACACTTCCACATTTCCCTAGAAGGAAGGAGTTGCAGTACTAATAAGGTTACACTTAGAGACAATGCATACCCCACAGGGGATCCTTTGCCATACACCGCCCACTTTATTGCGCTCTGATGTATATCCCACTAGCCAAGCCCCATGTGTAAAGTGAAAAAAACCATTAAACCGTAATTGTAGCTGTTGCAATTCTGCTGCTGTCAGCGGTATACGCAGTTGGGTGTGGTCTTTGCCCATTAACATTTCCACTGACCGGGAAGCCTTTTATCATAAGCGTAATATTACGTTATTCTTTTATAACGGTACCAAAGAGTGCAGCATGGGTGCTCAGCTACAGGACCTTTGACTAATTTACTTTTCACTTTATTGCGTGCAAAAGACTGATCCAATATGGGATGTGGGACAGCTAAGTTGCTCCCACTGCGTCAAATGATGCCTGCTTTTTCAATTCTTTCTGCGTCTACGCAACTTTCAACTAGTTTGTACACAACATGCACTACATCAAACACGGAAGACCGTGCTTGACCACATTTCTATTCACCAAGAAGACTTAAAAATACGTCGTACAACGGCGTATTTTTGACGAAAGTCGAGGTGCTTGGAAATATGGTCAAACACTGTCTTGAGAGCTTGATATATCTTCGAAACTAGAACTAAGGAAAAAACGGGGGAATAAAATCGGAAAAATCTGTGCTAATTAAGATCAGATATCCAAACACTGTCACGGCGATGATTTCCATCGTTTAACTTAGTGAATTATTAATGACTTTGAAAAGTTTAGTAGCCATACACCTACCTGTGCCATAACTGGATTATCCAAGATCACAGACTCTCCCTCGCGTGAGTTGATGGCAAGAATCTTATCGTACTCCTTCTCGTGGAACGTAACTGTCTTCACATTATCGAACACACCAAGAAGATGAGCCTGAATTGTGTGCGAGTCACTGGCCTGACCTAAGATTTCTAGCAAGGCAGGATCTGACACGAAGAAGAAGCGTGGGAACACCAGACGCTTCTTTTCCAGGTATCTTTGTATTGTTAACAAGAAATATTTATCACCAACATGATAATACACAATGTATTTAAAGGGTCTATAAGATCATATTTAGCAGGATTGCATACCCTTCTCAACTCCATAACTGGGTGGTAATAATACTTCGTTGCTTACCCGCTGAGAGATTTCTGACAAATCTCAAGCTGTTCAAGGATGTGCGGCAGCAATTGTCCAAGCGTGTCGTCACCCATACAGCACTGCACAACATTGGAATTCTCGTGGGCTCGGCTCATGATTTTCACCCAGGATTTGTCAATCTGGCTAAAACGTTTGGCTTCCTGTGGATCAAAAAATGACAAGAAAACACTGTTAATAGCTTTTCGCAGTGAAAGATAAGGTGAAACTAAAAATAGGACATTCAGGTCGTGTTCTGTTAGAATCAACCGTTGCAAACGCAACGGGTTTGGTCAGCGGTTGACGTTTGTCAATAAAACACTTGGTTTGAAGCAGGTTGAACAAGTTGCTCAACCAAACTAACTGAAAACGGTTTTTTCCAATAGAACTTGACACACAAAAAACTAACCAGAAACGGTTGATCCTGATAACCTGCGACCTCAGCTAGAAAATACAGTCATTAACTATGAAGGACTCCTAAACATTTAACAAACCTGTGGCAGCTGCTTCGCAATGTCTCCACCGACAAACACAGCCTCTAAGTATACCCACAAGTTCTGCACAACCAACCAGTTCTCGATAATCTCGGTAGATCCCGTCAGTTTCGCCACCCACTTCTGAATTTCCGCTTTGAATGGAGCATTGTACCTATGCAAAAAGTTCCTTCGTCAAAGGCGTATTCTATCACACTTACCTGCGTCACTGCTTAATAGTCCAGGAAGTAACGTGAAAAAACTAGGAAGCTTAAGCAGTGACGACGGCGAAGCCCAGGACTACGCCTGGAAAAATATATCTTTTTGAAGTTAGCAATTACCTAGATCTGCTCAGTACGCTAAGCGATCTAAAACCATACTGAAACTAAACTAACACCAGAGATCAATTCAAAAAGAACTCGCCCTTCAAATCTTAAGAAATTATCTGATCTCATTTTCAAAACTAGCGACAGATGTTTACTCTAATTTTTTTTTAGATCGCTGCTAGAATCACCCACAGTAAAATCCGTTGGACCAACTAGCTAACAATTTCACTTGATGTAACTTAGCTTGTACTTTTGTTATACCATCAAGTAGAATCTAACAGTTTTTTGTAAACTTAGTATATTTCAACTGCAGCTATCCCTACCATGCAAAAGAGAGTTTCGTCCTTATGCACAATGAAAACTGATCTTACACGCTAAAGAAAGAACCTTTCCTTAACTTCAAATGATATTTTTTTGCTGAAAAGCCATCTTCCCATAATTTCAGTTTTGCCACACTAAATACCCCTTACATACCTGTTGCTAAGCAACGAGCCGAGTATCATCAAACTGTCTTCCATCAAGGACACGATGTCAGAAGTCTCTCCGCCTTTGAGGAGCAGCTCGCCACGATTCTTGAAGTTTGCGAATGAAAACACTTGCGTGCTCCACTCAGACACCACTCCCTTCAGCTTGAAGTCAATGTCCCGTTCTTTAACTGCAGCAATGCAAACATCCTAGAACAAGCAACGACAGGGTGTCATAAGCTTACGAAATGGCTACCATAATGTGAGCTGGAAGTGCGTAAGTCATACGCCTAGATCACAATTATTTTGCTACTGCAAGTTAAAAACGGACAAATATTCGTCCTCAGTAACGATAGCGGATGAAACTGTGTATGCAGTGGGCTAAACTAACTAACAAGAAAAAGCAAGAGAGAGATGAAATCCATTATAAACGAGTGAGGCCTAATTGTCGGTCTATGCATTTGAATCTGAGTTGAGCTCATGAATCGTATTTCTAAAATCGCGGCGCTGAAGTGGAGGTGTGGGGGGAAGGAGGGGAGAAAGAAAAATCAAATTGAGAACGATACCCTGTTTCAGAGACACGCGACTTAGTCGACAGTTTAAGTCTCATTGCTAAACAACATAACGTCAGTACTTCATTGTAACATGCTGATGTGACTGTTTTTTTTTGGAGTACTTTACTTTTGAGTGAGCCAATTTCTCGTTATGAACAGTACGATTAGGAATCATTTTAGTCATTTCTGCAAAGACTTGCCACTGAAGACCCACACTATTTCCTCCAATATTTTAAGAGACAAAATCCGTAATTGCATTCTTATCACCGTGAAATTGTACCTCGATGTCTTCCTTGTTTGGTAACAAAGGTGCACTCATCAGTTGTCTGAGCTGGAATGTCTCAGATTCCACATCCAATGTTACACTGGTAATTGTGGAGATTCTCTCCCAATGGCGCTGCTTCATGGCCTTGTGAGCCATCATTTCCAGAAGAGGACAACATTCGCTGAAATCGTCAATAGTCTTCTTGAGGTCTAAAAAGGCTTGCCACTCCTTCAGAGCTTTCGGCAGTTTACGAATCCTGAAACAAGATCAGATGCGTGTTGAGCTCAGAAACAACAACAATGTTAACTGCTTGCTCTGCTGCACACCGTCTAAAGTTTCATTCCTCACAGCTTCAACTTTTTTATTATTGCGCATTATTAAGATTTAATTTACACCAGTAAATCATTAATTTTATAAGAGAAATATTTGTTAGATATGGCCATGGATAGAATAAAAAAAATATGCCCGTCGTAATCGGAGTAGCCACTGGCTTTCGAGCTCGTTACCACCATGTTAAGCAATTACTGAAAATAAGTAGGTTTGTGGAGTCGGTGCTGCTTATACCGTTTCTAAAAGGAATCATATCGTAAATATTTTAGGTTAACACTAAGAAGAAAACAAAACAACGGTAACAAAAAACAGCAATGTTGCATGTACCTGTTCTGGTATTCCAACAGTTCATTGTTAATCTTCTCGATGTCAATCTCCTGCCACAGAATGTCGTAGTACCCGTTGACATTATCGATGACAGAGTTGTACAAGCTGTATAGTTTCTGGAGCAGGTTCAGTTCTTTTCTGATTCTCTGTAAGTTTGGATACTCGGTAATTGTCAAACCAAATAGCTCCTCTCCACCTTAAAACCACATTAAACGATTTTTCAAAATTACAAATACAAGAATGTAACAACTCTACTACTTTATCACACCATTTTAAGCTGCGCATATTGTGAGCTAAGGTGTAAAATGTACTCGTGACAACGACAGTAGTCGGAGTACCAAATGACTAACAAATTCACCAATTTGTTCGTTTTCTTTTATTTGATCATTTTTTTTTTGTCAGAAACCGGGTTTAACGTCTGCATTATGACGCAGGAAACGCCACTCGAATGTATCCTTGTGTTTACTCACAAATGAATGGCATTGTTGAAATTTCGAACAACCATTCGACCGCATGTGAAAAAGAAGTTGATCTACTGTGTTCGTTTGGTTAAGAGAAGTCCTTAAACAAAAAAAAAATTGTTGTTGACCAATTCTTACCATACAAAGAGGAAGTCTTTTTTTCAAAATTACGTGAAAAGTTGATTGTGTTAAGGTTTGAAGCGACCACAAGAAAACTGGTATTGAAAGTACATCACTCTTACCAGAATACGTTTCATACTTTCTCCACAGTTCGTCAAATCGCGCTTGGAAAATGCCCAAACGATCGCTAGCTTCACGTGGAGGAATGCCTGGTACCATGGGGCCTCTACGATGCAAAAAAGAAGAAAACTAATTATTGCATTGGGTATTGTCACATTTTGTCAAATCAGTCTAGCTGGAGGCAAACTAACTGACTAAATCAACAAAAAATTACCAAAACCATGACAAATTTTGGAAAAAAGGAGAACTTGATTTCTGATTTTAAATAACTTACTACCTTGTCCGTTCTTTAATTATGTGATTTCAATATTCTTCTGATTTGCTTTAAATACACTTCCTACACAGGCTTCTCCAACTCAAAAAAGAATTTTTTTTTTCACCACGACCAAGTGGCTACTTTTTATAGCTATTGAGAGTCTCCATCTTAAAATAAAGTTTGATTTATTGATGTGAATTTTCCCTAAGTCCTTACTTTTCATTGTATTCTTGAACAAAGGAGGTGACCATCACTTTGAACTTCTCCACACCATCCAAGAGATCAGCTTTAAATGTGGGTTGGATCTGAAGCAGGTGGCTTGCTACTGTACCAGCCTACAAAAACAGAAGGAAATGTGTTGATTCTCTAGCTCAGAAACACAGCACCTAGCAGATAGTACTGACAGTAGGCTCTTGAGACCGAGCCGTACACTGGGTCTTTTGTCTTTTAATTAGCAAGCCGTTATCGTTACCACTATCCGTTAGATCTATTGAAGGATTTCGAAGCGAACTCCAAACCCACACGCCTAAAAGGGTGACAGTCAAATCGTATATTCTTTTGCACGCAAACTTTGCAATGTTGCGGTACAATGTTCCATGCTGTAGTTATTGGCGGATTCGTCGATTACCTTCGCACAGAAAATTCAAATTTGCTCAAGCAATTTGTTGAGATCTGATTGAATTGGCAAAATGAAACTCAACCTCTGGACATTTACTTGTAGTCTGCTGCTGAATAGTCGAACAAAGGGCAAATAATTTCCCGTTTTCTTTAAACAAACGTGGTAATATTTTAGTTTACACTATAAAAAGAATTAAAAGCAGCTCTCGTCATAACAAAACAAGAGTTTATTAAAACACAAACGGAACTAACCTGCAAATTTTAACTATAATTTCTAGTTAATCGAGCAAACAGTTAATCAATATTGAAGCAATATAACATTTTCCGTGTTTGCATAGCCTCATTACAAGTGGTTGGAAGAATTCGACACAGTTTTGAAAACCCAAGATGCAGTCGAGGGTTAGCATAACTTTAGAGAATTCTGGCAACCTTCCCAAGTGTTTAGATGAGGCTATGCAACCATGAAAAATGTATTCTATTGGTTTTATAAAATGTTCTCAAAAATGCGCGCGAAACTAAAACATCTAAAACGTCACAACCGCGTTTACACACTCTCATCTGAACACAACTATCGACCAATGAGAGCGCGCATAGCATCTCAGTTATTTTATAACTGAACATCGAGTCACAACATTGTTCCACATAACAGAGGGTCCGGTTGGCTTTCAAACTACCTCGACAAATAACGACACATACCTGGGCATGTAATTTACGCCAAGCGTAAGTCAGACCATCAACTCTTTCAGCGTCGCTGCTTGAATAAACCAGGCCATAGCGATTCATCATAGCAAATGATTCCTCAATTGGGCCAACTGTCATGTCAATCCTATAACAAAATAAAATCTGTTGGACGACTTGACGGGACCTCCTTATACACGTATTTCGTTCTGACAACAGCTACGTACAGTGTGTTGTTGATAAAACAGACGGCAAATGCAATCCTTTTAAAAATTCATTGTCTAATATTGGAAAGCCCTACACCATTTTTCAAGGCAATATTAAATGGAGTTTGCAGAAAGCACTCCACTCGGAATGGTTCCCCGTCTGGTAGCATCTGGGATTTGTGCTATCACGAAATCCATTATAAAGATGCGGTATTATATATGAACCAACACAAACCTTATTTCTGACTCTCTTATCTCACTGAGGGCAGCCATACTGCTTCTCACATCATCAAGGTCTTTAATACCACGGGCAAGTCGCTTGTTGAGGTTGTCAATGAACAGGAAGATTTCTTCCATGTCTGCACTTGCCTGTAAAACACAACAAATGAAGAGTCGCATACACAATTAATATCACTTACAGATAGGTGTATCTCAGATCTGAAAGAATTTCTGAGGGACACGTGGCAATTTCACTGATAGACGCATTTTGACAACACGCGCAATTCATTGCATTGTTTCTGAAATGTACTAGCTCGGCTACACTAGCCTGCGGCTATTAAATGAAGGTTATTTAGTTCTATGTATATTCATTTTCAAATTTCAGATTAGATAAATAAAAATTCTCATAGGTAACCAAACACGTATTAACGCTGCCATGCTAAGATTGATGAGTAAACTAATTTTTTTTCTAGAGGAAATTTGACATCTCAATGCTGTACAACAGCAGCAGAAACCAGGACTGCTGGTCACGCATTGGTCTCACCAACCAGGAGAGCCCCTGCAGTCGACATGGATCACCCCACTTCACGCCAAGTTACGATGTGCAAATCAAACTCAAATATTCAGTTTTAGTTACTTACCTTCTCCGCCAGTGCCTTGCCAAACGCCTGCTTCCAGGCCTTAGTTTCTGTGACCAAAGCTTCTTTGATTCTATCAGTGAGATATTCAACAGGACCAATGTGATAACTTCCAGCTAACTCCTCGATCTGAGTTTCCAGCAGTTGATAATACTTGATCTGTGCATCAAAGTCTGACAGCAATGGCTTGGACTCCATGAACTCCTTGACTTTTGTGTTCGGATCCTGGAATTAAAAAAGCAACATTAATTAAGAGGATTCAGCTACGGTTTAACTTATTCTCCTCACAAATTTGTTGCATGTGAGTTTCGCTTTAGTACATTGAAAAGCTGAATCTCAGAATGAATATGAGACCAGCTGTTTTAAAACCTCATTTACCCATTCCATTGAGGAGCATCTTTTCTGGAGACGCCATTCGACCAAAAACAGTAAATGCCTTTAAAAGGCTAATTTATAGTATTGGTTGAGTTCTGCCACTGGATAACAGCAGCAACTGATGTGACTGTTCTTAACAATCAGATTTCCCAAAAGTAAAACACAAGATTATGTATGGCGTGGTATGTTGCTTGTGTGCCTTTCTATTTAGCACTATTGACATGTTTCTATTTCAAGATCTGATTGGTCAGTCTAATTCTGCTGTTGTCGTTGCTGCTGCGGTTTCTTCAGTTGCTTAGTTACAGTTACTGTTGCGATTTGCCAGTCGAAATCACTTTCTATTTCGTTTTATGCCTGTGTACAGAATTCCGTTGTAATGAGCACATCCAAGCTTAATGTTACCTGATTCCATAGTTCCTTGAACTGGTCCATTTCCTCTAAAATTTTCGTGGCATCCATTTTCAGTGAACTTACGACTGAGCTCAGAGTAATTACCACCTACATGTAAATATACAAAAGTAATAAGTACTATCATGAGTAACAAATTACTCCTTAATTTTGGCGCGAAATTCCTGCTTTAATTTATAACTTCACATCTGAAGTTATAAAAATGCAAGGTGGCAACGTTTGGCGAGAATTTTCTCAGTACAATATAAAACTCAAAATCGCACGATATATGTGTTACTTGTGACCCAGTGATATTAAAAGGTAATCAAAAGGTATATTCGTGAAATTAAAACAATATTTCAATTGCGTTTTGTCCAATTCTACTAATTTCTCTGACCTAACGGCTTACGACATTACCCATATTAATTTATCTACATCCCTAACCTTCGGATGAATTAAATGAACCATCTACAGATGTACATAGCGCACTTAAACCTTCATGTAGCATTTGGAAGAATGACAAGACATTAATTTCTTTTTAAAAGAAGACGTTCACAGTAATGCATCTACATTTTAATTTTGCACAAAAAGATGTATTTAAGCCACCTATCAATGCAATACTATGTTTACTTACACGTTCACAGATATCATCAACTGTGTCTTTCTGGCTGAAAAACACACTTCAGTTCGAACTCAGATTTTAGATGTTGGTACCTAACATTTACAAACATTTTCATACCTTTGTGACATCTTTGTGGTCAGACACAATCTTGTAAAGAGATTTGGGGACCAAAGGAGGAAGAACTTTTCCTTCTTCTGCGACAATAATTGGAGGCTGATGAATCACTCCATGCTGTTCCCATTCATAGACGTTCTAAAAACATGTTGAGATTTACACGTCATGCAACGTAGAAGAAGGAACAGCTTTAAACATTTATTGGACTAAATTAAGTCTTTCAAATCCATTGGTAATAATAAGTGAAATAATCTTTACGTCCACAAAATTTAGGTAAATGTCGCAGTCACAGTCTTTTATTTGCCACCAGGAAAGTGACATTCAACAATTTTTCTACCTTACCTGGGTCGTTTTAAGCATGATCTGGACGGTTTTGTTCAATGCCTGCTGAATGTCATCCAAACTTGGCTTCATTACTATTGATGGGATCTCTAAAACAATGTCCGCCTGGAATGAATGAAGCAATAAAGGTGAGAAAGTGAAACAGAGGAAAAAAGGCATGAAAATGGAGAAGGCGAAAAATAGAGAAAGCAATGACTAGAGACTAGGTAAGAATCGAGGCAGGGAGAATGACGGACAGAAAAACAGATGAATACATGGGTGAGAGGTTTGAAGAAAAAAAGTGAGAGGGAGAGAGAGGGGAACCAAAGACAGGACTCGGGCAGGGTAGAAAGAGGAATAAAGGGTATAGGGAAGGAGAAAAAGAGACAGGGATAGGGACAGGGAGGCAGGGACGAAGGACGGTTGGAATGAAGGATGGGTCAAAGGAAAGATAAAGTGGCTAATGATGAGAATGATTAACCTTGAATGAAAAAAAAAATTGCCAAGAGATACTCACCTTGAAAAGAGCTGGTGATTTAGCTTCTGCATCGCTGCTGCCCTTACTGTGTTTGCTAGCTGCTTGCATGCGCCGTTTAATGGCATCCAGTGATTGCCTCTTGGATTTCACCAAAGCTTCAATACATCTCTGATTAAAGAAGATGAACAAGCTCCAGTAACAACATGGCATGCACTCCCAGCATCTGTTTCCTTTGTTGTTCTTTGCTAGCTTTGACTCGGGGTACAGGCATGGATAGTTTTCCTTATCAAGTCCTGTTAATTCTGACGGCTTTAAGTTGTCTTTTAGAGTTTGAAGAAGGATGTTCACTGAAGACTCCACTAAATGGTTGTACCTTAATATCAATAGAAATTGCTGTTAAAAACTTTCAACATGAAGGTGTGTTAAAGATTCTCACTATGACACTCGCCCACAACACAATTGGAAAGAATTTTCAATTATCACGAGTAGTGTAATTCCTTCATTTCTCGAGTATTCAGATAATTACTCATTAATTACATGACTAAGTCTATGATAAACTACGTAACACGAACTCACTTGGACAAAGATTCTGAAGCCTCTTGACACGTTCTTTCAGTCACATCAACAAATTCCTCCACAGTGACAGCTTCATCTTCAGGAAGATCGCAGAGGCGCGTTAACTCAATGTCTTGCAATGCTGCCTCTATACGGCATTCAAGCATGTCTTTGACCTAAGAAAGCACAGAATTCACTCAAGATCAGCATCATTCACCGATATTATGTTTACAGTAAAACCAAAGATGCGTTCCTTTGGAGTGATCTGGATCAGGATCGGTGATTTAAGATCACTCAAATCACTGTGCATCAAATGAACCAATGAATCCACTCTGGATAACATTTACTTGTATGAACTTAATTCAGCTATTCTGGCAAATTTTCTTTTCTGATTTCATACAAAGTATATATCTGTCACTAAACCTGGACTTCTGACATGTTTTGAAACTTGCTTGTATTTGGGAATAAAAACGAACGACGTTCAGGTAAAATATAAAATACCATACGAATACAAAAGTCTAAAAAGCAGATTTGAGGCAGCAATTCCGTTATTTGTTTTGTAATTCTATGTTACAAAACGTTTGATAAAAACTTCCTAAAAGTAAGTCAACAGAAAGTATGTTAGAACACGAAAAACCTACCCCTTTTGTAAGAATCTCCAGTTCTTTCACTGATTTTTGAATGCTGTTGATATCTGCCAAGAGAATCGTTGTTTTATTAATACAAAATTAATGTCAGCAAATTTATGAAGAAATTGGTAATATTAAGTGTTAAGGCTGAAAAGAACAGAAGACAAGGCACTAGACCAAGGTTTTAGCAGAGTTCTAGGAATTCACCACGCCCTTAAAGACGGAATTAAGTTTACTACATTAAAAACTTCCTTAAAGTACAATATATGATTACTGTTTGTTTGTCCGAGCATTTTTCAGGTTCCAAACATTTTGAGTAAGCAAACAGCTCCGTCTTTATTTTCAAAAAGATCA
>OMLO01004237.1_pt1 | contig 11959 bp, 3 predicted proteins | sample 1674811 | NCBI WGS metagenome assembly OMLO01 (sample SAMN06265003, study PRJEB25207) | coral metagenome | isolation source: Coral host | place: Mexico:La Bocana,Puerto Morelos, Mexico | collected 2008-11-13
CAAAATCATCAAAAATTCAGAATCATACCCCATGGTCAATTAGGTCTCCAGTATTTTCCGGTACTAATTAGTCTCTTTGGGCAGTTAAACAGCTAATGGTTGCAATGCATTTGGCCCTACTATGTGCTGCCAACTCAAGTATACCGCTTCTACTCATGACATCTCGTTGGTGACCTTGTAGGGCTTTGCCCTTTGCCAAAGTCTCATCCAAACAATTGGAAAAGCTTTCATGACCTCTGCTGCGACTAAGAAGGGAATCTTCCCCACTAGTTTTTTGTTTTCAGTTTTCAAGTTGGATTGTATTGAGCAAGTCCTATTTTCAGCCATATCGCTAGCATGGGTTTCAAGAGGAAAGAAGTGTGATTCCTAGAGGCCATTTCCCCTTTTTTTGGCATGACATGATCCTTCATCAAGGTCAATACAGTTCCGCACATGGCTGCTTGTTCATTTTTCTCTCAGCCACTGGCTGAAGCTGCAAAAATGAAGATTTTGGAAAAGGATCTTCGTTTATGTGGAGAGGAGATTCGGAAGGTGTCGATGTTTGTTGGTGGAATCGCGGTAGCGGAATCGCTGGACAACTCGAAAAGTCGATAGACATCCAGCTAATCAAGAAGCAGTTGGGATTTCTAAAGATGTTATTCATCAATAGGATATGTTTTACACATATTTTCCAAATCAACCGGTGCCAGATCTTTATCAACCTGGACATTGGAATACTGAAACAACATGTTTCTTGGATTGTCGGAAGGGATGAGACTTGGCCTCTTGCCCCCCGCAGGAAATTCACAAGCTTATGCCTTTGAAAGATCCATGAAAACGGAGCATATCTAGGTGGTGGCAACTCAAATATTTTTCATTTTCACCCCGAAAATTGGGGAAGATGAACCCAATTTGACGAGCATATTTTTCAATTGGGTTGAAACCACCAACCAGATATGTATTTGGCAAGTACCATCAATCACCTGTTTATTTCTATGATTCATGGCGGAACAAGACATGTGATTCCTTGTTGTTCAAAGATGATATCATCCAGTTTGATGCATATCAATGTTGTGATTTTTATCTTATATGTTTCCTAAGTGAGAGTATTGGGCTTCCTCTGAACATGTCATGACTTGAGGTTTTCATGAGTGTCTTTCCGAAGCGGTGGGATCAAGAGCCAAGCATTGGAAAAAGGTGCTTGTGACCATTTGACGGTCATTCCATTCCCCGGGCGACGGGGACTTGTGTCTTGTTGTCATTTGTATGGTAGCGGAGCGAGTTCACCAGGGCCGGTGAATTTGTGATGTCTGGTGCGACCCATTTTTCTGATATACCGAGCTGGGATGGTGACGCATCAAGTTTCGAGGCATTCGTGATTGCTTGTCGCTGGTTTCAGAAATCTCTGAAGGAGAGCGAACAGAAACAGGCTGCGAGCAAGATTTGGCAACGATTGCAAGGGCCGGCGAAGGCAGTGGTCAAACATCTGTCGCCAGAGGCCTATGAAGACGTTGGTGGTTTGGATCGTCTCTTGGATGTTCTACGACAATCACCGTTGCAGCAGTTGCCAATACCGGATTCGTTTTCGAGACTAGAAGCATGGCATCACTTACGGAGACAGGATCGTGAATCTATCCCGGAGTTGCTGATCCGAGAAGAAGACTTGTTCACGCAGTTACAACAAGCTCTTCAAAGGGCTAGAAAGGATAGAACAACGAATGGACCGGAGGCATCGAGTACCAATGAGGTGCCCCGGATAGATCCTTCAGCATCACCGACAAGGTCTCCAATGCCGGGTGTTGAGAGAGTTTGGAACAGTCGACGTAGTGAAGGCTTTGGCACAACACCTGTGACACCGACGACGACTCTTCCTGGGAACACTGCAACAGGAACGTCGGATTTCTTCGAGAACGAAATGCGGGGATATCGTTTGCTGAAAGCTAGTCGACTTTCTACACAGGAGAAACAGTATATCCTCACACAGACAGGCAATAGCACTCATTTCTTACAGATCAAACATGCTTTGAGGACGCTTTTTGCAGATGAAAATGATCGTCGGTCACCAGAGGCACGCAGAACCGGAAAGGTCTGGTGGCACGAAGACGATTGGGAGCATGATGATCCGGACAGTTTTGGGGCTGAGTTTGTCGACTACTATGATTGGTCTCCTGGCTCTTGGGAGGCTTGGTATCCGGAGGAAGAAACATACTGGGCGGATGACTGGTATGGAGATTGGGCCGACGAAGAATCTTGGAACGACAATGCAGTTGATGATGCAATTCAGCCAGATGAGGGCAGCAACCTTCCGGAGGAATCTCAACTTCGGGAAGCCTTTGCATTGGCGGGAGAGGCAAATCGAACACTGAAGGAAGCACGTGAGGCCGTGAAAAGAGTCAGAGAATCACGTGGCTATTTCTCTCCTGAGTCGAGTTCGGGCAAGGGTTTTAGTCCGAAAGGTATGAAGTCTTCTGGAAAGGGTAAGAAGTCATATGGTGGCAAGTCGGGTTCCTCACATGGTTCAGATCGAGGTCCATGCATGATTTGTGGAAAGCCTGACCACAATCATTTTCGTTGCCCGGATCGTTTCTCACAGGGCCAAAAAGGAAAGAGTTTCTCTAAGTCAAAGGGGAAATCTAAGGGTAAGTTTGGCAAGTCGAAGAACAAACCCAAGGGTCAAACTTACTACTATGATTATATGCAATGTGTAGCAGCCAATTGGGATGAAGCTGAGTCTGATTCTCGGAAGTCTACACGTATCATTGTTGATACAGGGGCAACAGAAAATGCAGTTGGAATCAATGCTTTGTATGATTTGGTTTCAAGTGGCAATTTCACCTATGATGTTCAGACTGGAGACATGCCTACTTTCAAGTTTGGTAACGGGCACCGTGATCGGGCAGTTAGCAAGGTCAACCTTGTGGGCACATCTTTGGGTGATTTGTCGTTGTATGTTTTGGGCGGCATGGCTAGCAACACACCCCCACTTCTCGGTGCACGGACATTGAAATCCAAACATGCTTTGTTGTCGTATGCAACTGGTGTTTTCACATGCAAGCATGGTGATTCAGATGATAAGTTACATGCAGTGATGATGCAACCTTTGAAGTCGGGGCATGTGACGATTGATTTGACAGAGCAACCAACAGAAATTCCGTGGGATCAGTCTGTGAAACAAGCCTGGAGCTCACTTCTGGAAATCCCCAACAGAGATACGAATACAAGTGGGTCGACATTTATGGCTGAAAGTGTTGACAGCAGATCGACGGAATTTTACATCCCGCTCAATGTCCACTTCATTGGGGTTTTGAACAGGGTGGTTGATGACACGATGAACTTGCAGCACTTGGCCCATCAGGTTGAGGATCTTCGCAATCGCATTCGTTGTGGCACTCATGGCACAGTCGAAGCCGGTGGCAAAGGCAGGTCAAGTGCTGGAATCAACCGCAGTGGACGACCCCAGACGTGTGGGGTGGCCATGCTGGGAAGATCACAAGGGACCCAAGGTGAGGTCCAACCAACATGCAGTTTGGTCGGTGTGCCTCCGTTGCGGGTATCGCATGAGCTATGTGACCAAGAAGACCGGTCACGGGCAAACGAGAGCAATGGGCCCAGAGCCGAACATCATTCGGTTGGCATTGACCGAGTTGGAGAAGGCGCAAGATCCACAGACAATGACGGAAGCCATGGTCAATGGGAAGGTCATGGAGATCAAAGGAAAAATGCTTCAGATGGGCATTCCAACAAGTCTTTCTTTGACCATGACGTACCCGGATTACGTGAAGAGGCTCGAGGTTTGGGGCCGGGCGGACTTGGAAGGTCCATCCCAGACAACAGTGACAGCACCCAAGCCGAAGAGCACGCCAAAGCCGATGGTTCATCCGGCGACGCAACAGATTGTGGATGTGTTGGAGGAGGCCATCAAGAGGGATCTGACGTCCCCAACCCAGTCCGGGAAGGGATATTCCAAACAGATGGTGAAGACCGAGAAGGAAGCTGCAGTGATCCCGGACGATGTGATGAGCATCAACTCATCCACGGAAGGAGGAGATCATGGCAAGGGCTCTGGCGAGCCTTGAACGACTTGAGAGGTCGCATGATGACAGTTAGCCATGGTGAGATCGGCAGCACCTTGGTTGACAATATGGATGCCGAGCTTGGTCAGGTTTCCGGCAAAACCCTTAAACAAGATCCGGATGACCAACAATCTTTGCATGATGGAATTCTACCAGCAAAACTGGTTGAGATCAATGGCCAGCAGGATGAGGTATTTCATTCTCAGGCCACACGACAGTTGCACAACGTTGGAGCGACAGACACCCGAGATGCCTTGGGTTCCTCACCACATGTCCTAGACCGCTGTTGTGTGGGGGATTCGAGACTTTCGGACGTCTGTAACTCCAACCAGGATGGGGGTTCAACAGCTTTGGCTTTTGAGCCTGGTGATGCAGATCAGGAGGTTGAGATAAAGGTTCCTCTTGACAGGCATGGGTTGAAGGATGATCAGTCTCCGATGTTCAATCTTTGGGATGGCAAGATCAACCAGCAGAGCAAGAAGAATATCGTGACTCCGAACTTGGCTAGACGTTTGGCCACAAAGGCCGCTGTGATTGGGGCAATGATGTTAGCTCCAACTCGGGGGCTATTGAGCCAGGTGTCTGGCAAACCTGATTTCATGGAAGTTGCATGCGCCCCAGAATCATCCTTGTCAGCTGAGATGTTGAGACAGGGTTTTTCAATCAAGCGCATCAACTACCGAGAAGGTTTCAACTTGGAATCCAAGAATGGAACAAGCATGCTGAAGCAGGAAATTGCTTTGAATACACCTCGAATGACATGGGTTAGCCTTCCATGTACCAGATTGAGTCCACTTGTCAATCTGACGCAACGTACTCCTGAAGAGTGGGCCACCTTTGAAAAGAAACAACAAGCTGACCTGAGACGAGCAGATGAGGTGAGCGATGGCATATGTGATGGATTAGATCGAGGTATGGAGTTTGCATGGGAATGGCCAACCAATGCAAGCAAGGGTTGGAAAAGCAGGGCAATCATCAAGATACTCAAGAAACTTCGGCAACTGGGACGTCCGGCATTTTGGGCAAGGTTCCACGGATGTGCATACGGCCTTGAGTACAACGGATTGCCAGTTTTGAAAAGCTGGACAGTCCTTACATCGTGTAGGCAAATCTGGATGGGATTGTCACATCGATGTCCGGGACACGTGGAACATATCCAGTGCAGGGGAAAGGTTGCCCAATTCTCAGCCTACTATCCTCCTAAGATGGTAAAGGCTGTTGTTAAGGCAATCATTGCAAGTTGGAATGAGCCTGAAAACAAACAAGAGGTTTCAATCGCAGATGACGTCCAACAGTTTTTGCTGATGTGTCCCTGCAATGGAAATTTGGATGAGCCCTCAAAACTTCTCAGAGATGAAGAACCAGAGGTCATGGCTCTCACGAGAAACCGTTTCCCAAAGGATCCACCATCTGGCAAACGAATGGAAGCAATTCGTCAATCAATGCTGAGGATCCATCGGGCTTCTGGGCACACATCCATGCAGAACCTCGAGAAGATGCTTCGTGCAAGAAAGGCACCAACTTGGGTGCTAGATGCGGCACGCAATCTACAATGCCCAGATTGCATCGAAGCAAGGAAGCCACGACCTCCACCTCCATCGTCACTGGAGTCATCACCTGGTTTGTTCGAACAGCTTGGTACAGACGTTTTTGAGGTTGAAATTCCAGAGCAGCAGTTCGAAGAGACCATCCATCGGAAGGTGAAATTCATTCTGTGGAGAGATCGTGCAAGTGGATTGGCCATGGCAGATTGTCTTCAACGATATGGTGAACCAGAGGCAAGGCATTGGGAACCAACAACATCCAATGTCATTCAATCTTTCAATCGATGGCTGATGCACAATCCTGCACCGAAATGGGTGATCAGTGACCCTGCGACGTATTACACGTCAGAGCAATGGCTGGATCACCTCGGCCGAAGTGGAGTAGGATCTTTGACAGCTCCAGCGGAAGCACACTGGGTGCTTGGTGCAGAGGAAGGTTGCATTCAGATTTTGAAATCCACAGCTCATCGGATTTTGAAAGAATCTGCCTTTGGAATGGACATGGTGGACGCAATGACCTTGGCAGTTCATGGACACAATCAGTCTATTGGATCCAATGGTTTTTCACCTTTCCAATGGACACGTGGTTCATCAGCACCAGAACCGGATTTACCGGTTGGCATTGACCCCAACAAGGCGTTCCGTGGAATGTTGAAGCTGAAGGCAAGGGCCAAAATTGCATATGAGATGGAATCAGCCAAGGTGAGATTGTCGAAGCTCAACAACACGGTTGCTAGACCATCGGCCAGTTTCAAGACCGGTGCTTTGGTGATGGTTTGGAGACAAAGAGTTCGTCCTGGTAAGGTCTCAGGCCAGTGGATAGGTCCCTTGCGGGTGCTCCTTCAGGAGAATCACACATTGTGGCTTGCTACTGGTGCAACGTTGGTCAAGGCTCGCACCAACCAAGTTCGGGCAGTGACCAGAAGGGAAGAGCTGCAAGCGTCTTTGGAAGGAACTGCCATACTTCGGATGCCAGTGACGTTGGATTCATTGATGCGTGAATTTTCTGGAAAGCACTTTACCAACATTACGGGTGAAGTTCCGTCGGAAGCTCAACAGCAAGCAGATTTGGAGGCTACCACAGTGCAGCTTCAACCACAATCACGGATCCGAGCAGACAGTTGGAAGATAGAAGGCCAATGGTTGGTTCGCATCCACTCTGCACCACGTTTGGCACTTTTCACTCCAGACCGAGTTCAAGCTTGCCCAGTTGGAGATGAGGACTTGGAAGGCTTGAGGCAAACCTGTGTCAAGCCTATGGCTCAGGGTGCTGAGACGGTGGTGATAGAAGATCAGTTTCGTGAAGAAGCTGAACCTCATCGTCTTCTAAAAGAGAGATGGACGGGAGAGACCCGTTTTAAGTTGAAGGAGAAGCATGCGAAACGCCAAGTGAAGAGTCCTGCCAAAGGAAGGAAGAGAAAGGAGACTGAGGATCCTGATGCGGGTCCTGTTGAGGAGAAGAAGGAGGAGGAGACAGGTGGTGCCGAACTATTTCCACCAGTTTCCCAAAGTGAATTAAATCAAGCATTGCAAGATCATGGTCCAGATGTTGTGGACGGAGTCCCAAGCCGTTCTTCAGGAAGCGGAGGTCAGGCAGCCTTTGGAAACCAATGTGTTGTAGCAGACTGCGCCCAACCTGGAGGGCACTATGGACCACATGTGGACGCTCATGGACGCCGCTTCACTTGGAACACCTATGATGGAAGAATCGAGTTGGAAGAACCTGACTCAGATTCCAGTTCGAGTTCAGAAGAATTGATGGAAGATGATGTCAAGAAACGGAAGGAGAAAGAGACTGCAAGAGAACGCTCCAGATCACCTCATCGTGGCGATCATGAGGAGGCTATGTACGTCTTCGAGCTTGACATCAAGTGTGAGGACATCGAGTACTTGTCTGAACATCCAAGGAAGGCATCAATTTGGATGGCTAAGAGCTTGGAGAAGGGCAAGGAGGAACAATGGAGCAAGATGAGCTTGGAACAGAAAGGCCAATTTGATTTAGCTCAAGCAAAAGAGCTGAACAATGTGGTGTCGTCAAAGGCGTTGAGAGCTTTGACCAAGGCAGAGCATTTGGATTTGGATCACCGAAAGGTGATGACTATGAGATGGGTTTTGACGACGAAGTCGGACGGAAGTCCGAAGGCGAGGTTGGTCGTGCTTGGATTTCAAGCACCCAACATATGTCAAGTCCAAACTGCGGCACCTACAATGACCAAGCTGAGTCGCAACATGATGTTGTCGTTGTGTGCCAACCTTGGACTGAAGATCCATGGTGGCGACGTAACATCAGCTTTCTTGCAGGCTGATCAGGATTTGGAATCGGAGAACCTCACAGTTTGGGCACCAGCAGAACTGGCAGTGATGTATGGTGCGGATGCTTCATTTCCAGTGATGCCTTTACGCATCCGTAAGGCATTCTATGGCTTGGTGCATTCGCCACGGGTTTGGTTTGAGCATCTATCAGCAACTATGAGGTCAATTGGATTCAGACAAATGATCAGCGATCGGTGCACGTTTGCTTTGTATGATCCTGACACCGGAGACATTTTGTCTCTGGCGGGCATCCATGTGGATGATGTCTTGATTGGAGGCAACATCGAGAACCCAGTGTTCAAGGCTGCATTTGACAAGCTGGTTCAGGCCTACAAATGGGGCAAATGGGAGGAGACAGAGTTTGACTTTGCAGGTGTTCATGTTCGACAAGAAGAAAACATGTCAATATCCCTGGATCAAGAAAGTTATACTCTGAAGCATATCGATGAGATTCCTATACCGCCTCAACGTTCCTCGCAACCCAAGTTGCAAGCCACAGATAAGGAAGTTTCAATGCTCCGAGGGGCAATTGGAACGATTGCTTGGAGGTCATCACAGACTTCACCGCAGTTTCAGGCGGATGCTGGTTTGCTCCTCTCTGAAATTCCATATGCAACAGTGGAAACGGTCAACAAAACCAACAAGTTGATTCGTGAGATGAAGAGAGAAGTCAAGCAGAGGCTGATATTCCCAAACTGGAATGTATCCTGGAAGGATTTGGCAATAGTGGCATGGGCTGACGCATCCCAACGGAGTCGGCCTGATGGTTCTTCGACAATGGGTATCATTGTTGGATTGGCTCCAGGAAGTTTTCTGCAAGGTGAGGAACAGACGGTGGCTCTTTTGACATGGCGTTCCTCGAAAACTCCACGGCAAGTTCTTGGCAGCAATGGTGCTGAGGTTCAAGCCGTGACAGAAGCAGAAGACACTGTTTTCAGAACAAGGGCTTACCTAGCAGAATTGGGTGGTGTGATTTTTCAACGCGAATCACTTCATGAGCTGGTTAAGCAACATACTTCTGGAGCAGTTGTGATGGACACGAGGGGAATATATGATGCTGCAACGAGAAATGTGTCAAGCCTCCACGGCTTACGATCGGGTCGAGCTGGCTATGAATTGACGCTGTCGGTAGCTCAGGCGTTACAAGTTGGAACAGTTTTCCGATGGGTGCACGGAGGTGCACAGTTGGGAGATTCCCTAACCAAATGGGGAACACGAAAGATTCTGCTTCAATTTTTCGCTGCTGGACAGAGATGGCGGTTGATTCACGATCCAAAGTTCGAAGCTGGAAGGAAAGTAAGAAAGAAGGAACTCGAACGTATGATGCAAGAGCATAACTCCACTTTCATAGGTGTGATCCGTGACATGGCTATCAAAAATCGGTGGCCATGGATCGAAGAAGGTGCTGATGAAAACCTCAGGAGTATACCCCATGAGAGTATTGGGCTTCCTCTGAACATGTCATGACTTGAGGTTTTCATGAGTGTCTTTCCGAAGCGGTGGGATCAAGAGCCAAGCATTGGAAAAAGGTGCTTGTGACCATTTGACGGTCATTCCATTCCCCGGGCGACGGGGACTTGTGTCTTGTTGTCATTTGTACTAGACTAATACTGTTTCACCATCATGTCACCAAACATTTCAGGTACCTAAACTAGAGGTACTGAACCTTATAAGCCTGTTTTGGGGGTGGGTTTCTCTTACATAGCCCTTACATACAGCTTATATAGGTGAGCACCTCTATTTTAGGTACCTGAAATGTTTGGTGATCATGTATCCAAATGAGTGTAAAAGCTCCTGGCTATGAAAATTAGGTTCATGCTTTTAAGAGGCTTGACAACAACTGGCAACCCTGGAAATTCGAGGATTCTCAAAAAATCACTTCCATTTAAAAAACGGGGGACTTCTCGTTTTGAAAAACCCAACGGGCCAAGGGGGACTCTTCCACGGGCCAACTGGTTGCCAGGCGAGAGCGTATTGAACGACGTGGTACTGGACGGTCGGCGCGTCATTTCGGCGCCGGCGCAATTCTTTCGGACGCCTCAATGCCAAGGCGAGAAAGCGTTAGTTTTTTGTTTTAAATCACAAACCCGGAAAGGTTGGTTGATGTGTACCCTCCCTGAAACTAAGATATCGGCCCAAAAATGGATGGTTGAAATACAATTGTTTCCTTTTGGGATAACGGCCTATTTTCAGGTGCGAACTGTTAGTTTCAGGGAGTGTACTGTTTTGTTTTTTGGTGGAAATTTGGATGAAATCCCAAGTTAAGTCAAAGACCTAGCACCGGAACATTTTTTCATAAGATGAACTTATAGATAATAGGAAATAGATGTACTTACATCGTAAAAAGAGGAATCTACTTAAATAGTAGTGTTTTTTTTTTCCCATTTGTTATGCCAGATTAATGCAGGGATATCCTCCTAAAGCTGTTACTTCACAAGATGCTGAAAACAAATGGCCTTCGGTAGGGTGAACTTCCCAACATGCATACACTCCTGTCAACTAACATAGCCATGGCTAAATCACCATTTTTCCTGGTAAAAGATGGTCAACATGCTTGTTTTTGGGTAGAAACCGTTAGTTTTCTTAGAGGCGGAACTGGAATTGGAGACTTTCTGGTTGGCATAGGGGGAAATGTGACTCAGATATCTTGTCAGGAATATTGACTGGCTTGTACCTTAATAAGATATTGATATCATTGGGTATTGATAGAAGCCGACTTTTTTTTGAGGGAAGGTAGTTTCAATGGGGGTCGCTTGGAGGATATGGTAAGTATGGTGAGTATGCGTAATAAGGAAGGGGAAAAAAGGTAGAAATGAGGCTTTGCTACTCAGAGCGTGGCACGAACACACCTCTTTTTTCAAGGGAAGAACTTATTTGTATTAAAAACTGCTTGATTTGATATTTAAGGTGACCAGAGAGGATACACTACCGGTAGCTGTTGGTTGTCTAGATATGTCGAAATATCCAGAAGTGTAAGGTTACTTGGAGGTCCTCACGAACAAAAATTGGGTGAGCAAGCATGGGATGATCAACAAAATCCTGAAGACGAAGCCGTTCTATCACAAGAATCTAACAGAAAACAACAAACAATGACATTCCCCCACCAAACCAAAATCCCAACATGGTTGCCCAGAAGCAATTTTTGATAGGTTCCTCAGGTTCCTCCATTTCTCAAGATGGTACACCCTTCAAAAGACTCATCCCTAAACTTGAACGTGATATATTCAAAGAGTGCCCTGAACATTTGCATGTCTGGCGATGTGCCCGGGCCCCTGATACAGCAAGTTCTCCCCTGAAAATTGGCCGGGTTTTTTCCAGATGATCCACAGCTTCCTTGTGGGGCTTAAACTCGTCTTTTTCAGGGGCTTCTGCTGTTGGTTGGGCGTCCAGGCTTGGCCAACTTGGCGGATGCTTCGGTAGCGGCACGCTTTGCAGAGTTGCTGAAACCTTATGATGTGCTGTTGCTACATTCTTGTTGCTTGTTACAAAAATGACTTGGGTGGTGGTAACTCAAATAGGATATTCATCAACAGGTGACTGGATGTTCCATGTGAAATCAAGCAGATAAATGCATCAAATTTGATCCCTGGGTAGTGGTTTCATCCGATTTATTTGTGGAAGAATCCTGTTTTGACGAGCATGTTTTTCAAAGGGGTTGGTTCAACCACCAACTAGATGATAAACGGAAAGTCTTGGGGGATTTTGTTGGGCTGTGTCGGTTGGATGTTTAGGTTGGGTTAAGTGTGGGTTATCTTGGCATTTTGGTTGTGAACAAGGTCTATGGCAAGATGTGTAAGATTAGCACATTGGGCACGGTGTCGAAACGCAAATTGTCCCGGCTCATTGGGAGACTTTCACTGAGATGGGTACCTCATGCGAACGAGCCTAAAGCGAGATGGAACGAACATTAAAATGAAACCTTCAATATGAACCCTCCACCTTCTTGTCATCAATCATCATTCACTAGGTGGTGACAACTCAAATCTTTTTCATTTTCAGCGGGAAATGATCCAATTTGACTTGCGCATATTTTTCAGATGGGTTGGTTCA
>OMLO01004238.1_pt1 | contig 11958 bp, 8 predicted proteins | sample 1674811 | NCBI WGS metagenome assembly OMLO01 (sample SAMN06265003, study PRJEB25207) | coral metagenome | isolation source: Coral host | place: Mexico:La Bocana,Puerto Morelos, Mexico | collected 2008-11-13
TGGATATGTTGGGCTTGGCTGACAAATGTACCTATGCCTCATAACCTTTGAGTGCATTTGGTTGTGTAGTGCAGGCAGAAAAACATGTACATAATTATGGTACATTTTATAGCACAATTAACAGCTCCCAATAACTGCTTCCATAGTCCCCAATCTCATTAAAATCTCATTAAACTGAATAATAAAATAACTACAAAAATCCTACGCAAATATTCATGATCAACAAAAAACTATCATATTTACCGTTCATGCCAGAGTGATTTTGCTTATACTTATATTTGAGAGATGGTGCAAACCCTTCCAGCAGGGGGAGATTCCATGTAAAAGTGAAGATATTAATTTGCTAACTGTATCAAGTTAAAAAAACAAAACTTTCCAACTTTTCACATGTGTATTCAATTTTGTGAGATTTTATTTAGTACAGATTTAGGAACTGAGTATAAATGTAACCACTGGATTTCATACCCAAAACAAAAAAAGGTGAAAGTCTCTTTTGTGTGAGAGTCCCCATGTTAACAATGAAAGGATAAAATGATTAACAGCAATCCCTTGTCTAAGGTAGGAAAGTAAGTAAAAGCTGTATTACTGTGTTAATGTATTTAGTTTTCACAACTAATTGGGGACACAAGAAAAAATAAGAAAATTTAAATTATTTACAAATAAGGAATAATAATAAAAATGTAAAATATGTAGCATGTATATTGTGCAATAAAACATTGGGTATATAAGAGGTAGTCTCTAAGAATTGTAAAGGTTACAGCAGCTATTGTTGTTGTTTAAGAGTGACGTTGGGTCTTTTTTCCTAATATTCTTTATAAAAGATTCAATATTCGAGGAGCCAAGAACAAGAAATACCACCAAAAAGCACAGAAGACAGTTCTATTAATAGTTTTTGGTTGCCCTCCTGAAATCCTGCCTATGAAATCATGGCTCTATTTTCATCAGCATACCATTTTACACCTCGATCTGCTGATGTAATCCTAGTTCAGACTGAAACTGCAAAATCGTTTGCAATTGCCCTGACATACATGTTGGATTATTTTCATTAGTAGCAACATTCCCAGAAATTCCTGAGGTACTCCGCTTTTAGGCTTGGCTAAATCTATATATTATCAGTACCTTGAACTATGGTGTATGACAAGTAGAAATCTACGTTTGATTTGGAGTTAATTGCAAAAAAAACAGTTCGACACATCTAGACCGTATGGATACCTTTCAAGTACACAACTACAACAAAGATTTTACGAGTGAGCAACAAAATATCAGAGGAGACACTTGAGAAATATTGCATGGCTTAATTTTAACCCAGAAGGAAAAGTAGAGCCATTTACGCCGAGCGTTGTTGGTCGGCAACAACACCGAAGCAACGTCGAAGCAGAAAAACCGAAGGATCGCTGAAAGATCCTGAAAAAGAGTGCTCACAATTTCTCAAATAGATCATCTTGCTTCTGAACTGGACACATACTTTGAACCCAATAATTAATGATGGTGTGATGTCTTCCCTCCTTTGCGTACTTATGGCCTTACTAGTTTTTCGAGAAGGAAACCCTGTACAAGCTGTTTTACAGTTACTGTAACTATGCAGATGACCTACTATGACCCCAGGTTTTTGATGTGGAGCTTTTCCGTTGGCGAAGCAAAGGGCTCAGCACGGACGAACACCTACTCTTCAGCGCAATTCACGCCTTCGAAGAATGTGATAATGCATTCTTTCCGAACACACACGCGTTGCTGCGTATTTTGTGTACATTTTCAATCACATTTGGAGATTGTAAACGATCGTTTAGCATATTGTGCCAAGACTTACTTGAGAGCGACCATGACTAGCACGCAAGAGTCTGGACTTGCCGTAATGCACATTCATTACAACAGGCAAACAGACGTTAGTAAAACAATCGACATTCAGTTTCCTTCTTGCTGATATCTTAGCTGAGTGAACGGTAAATCACAAGGCTACAGAAATTCATTAAGAGTGTAATGTATTCAACAACAATTAACTTATCCATTTTTAATTTTATTACCGTCTCTTTAGGAAGCGAAATTTGCAATCCCCTCGAGAAGATAGTTGCGTTTGGGAGCGTTGAGATTATTAGAAATTTGTGCTCAAAATCAAGAATTTTTATTTCTGAGGACCTAAAATTCCAAAATTTTCCGGGCAAGCATGTTCCCTGACCTCCCTGCAATGTGTCTTGAAGGAATGCGTATTAGTGCGCACTAGGTTAAGAGAGTGTTTTAGTAGTCCGCCATCTTGAATTTTGCATTGGCGTGTAATTCACGGCAATATACTCAAAAATTGCTTTTCGAATACTCGCGATTCTTTACTTTTCGGTCCCAATTTTGCATGTTCTCTCGGTCAGCTGCGACAACGTTTTTACGCATAAATGGCACTTCTAATTTTTACGCGTATTCTGGCGTCGAGTGGGTGCAACGTGATGTCAAATACCCGAATGTCATCATTTTGGTTTCTTTCTGAGAAAGAGCTGAATATTTTAGGGGACAGCAAATACTTTCGACATTTCCAATACCGTTTGCATTTGAAGTGATGCAAAATCAGGAATAATTACTGACTTCTCATCTGTCATAAGATATTGGATTTGTACTAACTGGCTGTCACAACAGATGTCACCGTAAGGTTACGAAAAAAAAGTCAGTCGAAAAAAAAGGCTTATTACAGCTTTTAGTCTAACAGGTGCATAGATTCTCAAAACATGCGATGACCTTGACAATATTTCATGAAAGTAAGATGTTGTCTTTGAAACGTCCCTGGACTCTCGTGTCTGCGTCACACAAGCCGCATGGATATTGAATCTTGAGAAACCTCAGTTTTCGCCAATCTCAGCCACATTTCATTTTTCATCTCGTTTCTCTTGTTGTATTATCATTTAATTATCTTAATTATAATAAATTAGTTGTTTTATTGTATAATTGTGGTCGCAAAGGACCTGACTGAATACCTTGTCATATAAACTCCGTTAATATCCCGATTTACTTTTTGAGCAAATCAAGTCAGTTAAAGCTAATATATTTCAAAACGTGCCAAGACCAAGGTTAAGTCCTGTTAATCCATTTGGGTTACTGTAAATATTGAAGTTTAGCAGAGGCAAGTGATATCTACTCACTTGGGTATTGTAAATAGGCACCTTCGTTTCTCAAGACAACAAGCAATTAACACCAAGAGGGGCTAACGTCATCGCGTATAAAGCTCCTTAGGTGTTGTTTATTTTTAACCGCGACTAAAGCCGAATCATCTTCAACCGAGTTACAGGGGCACGACTCTTTCGGTTGGATCAAATCCTATTAAAGTAAAACCATTTTGATTTATGCAAAATTATCGGTTAATTCAATGGTAGTCTACAGTGTTCACAGCTGTGTAATCCCAGACAAACGTAATTATTCTATGCATAAAAAAGTATTACTGTTAAGAGAGCATCATGATTCCAATGTTTTTTCATTCAACAGCACTAGCTTTTGGTGAAGGGTGTTCACGATACATATTTGGAGTCATAGACCTCATACACAGGTGCACGAGTGAAAAAGTGAGTTTATGTTTTATCCTACAGTGTCTTCCTGGTTATAAATTAGAGAATCATGGTGTAGCAATCCATTTTGATCAGTCATTCCTTTCAACTGTAACCAGACTTGACGCTAAAGAAAATCCCGTAACGTAAATTTATCTTTGAATGTCCTATCATCAAATTTTCCTCGGGAAAATAAATGTGTAATAGTCGACAAAGTGCGGTTGGATTTTCGACCTAAAAAAACAATAGATTGATCACGTGCTTTAAAATAGGGCTTCCTGTTGAAAGTTTTGAGCTCAAAAATAAGCTTACTAGCCAAAACGAATACAGTAACATTAAAATTTGAACAAAAGCCAGCATAAAGTTAGAGTTTTAGCAAAGCGTTAAAAGAAATTTCAACCTCACAAAAAGAAGACAATTGCAAGTGGTCGAGGTTCGTGTTTTGCATACGAACTCCGGTCTCCAGAATGGGAGACAAAATTTGGTGTATCCGGCCGAGGTTGGATATTCTTATTTCTCTACCGATTTTAGGCCGAGAACATATTCTTGAGAATAGTCACTCTTTGGTTGTAGCGTATGATATTTCTGATTTCTAATGTATTTCGCGCGTGTACATGTCTGGATGGCATTAAAGTAATTTTGGACGCCAATAACTTCTTTCAGAAATGGTATGAGCATCGATCATACGGCTAATGCTGATTTTTGTCTTGTTGGTTTTGATGTTTAGAGAACGAATTTAAGAATTTAAACACAGCCTTGTATTGCTTTTACAAATTTTCAACATATACAAAATATATTATTTTCAAAATCTCAGCATCGGGTTTTCTTAAGGAGACTTAAAATTTCGAAACGTTCTGCTTGACATTCTTAATAAATATATTTTTATAAAAAAGAGTGTGTCCAGGTTTTAACAAATATTATTTGTGTTTTTTCTTTTTTATTTGTGAACGTGACTGTTCAGTAGTCGGATATACACTTTGGTCGGTGAAATTGACGTCAGCATGCACACATGAAACAAACGTCAATGTTTTATTGTTTGTGCCCCAGCGATGCCGCGATGTTCCATGGTTTCAACAGGACAGAAACAGTTTTTAGTTATTTACTCAAGAGATTATGGTCTATATCTTTTAAGAAAAATTCAACAAGATTCTAACGATCTCCTGTCAATTAAAACGCGTTATTTTTTTCATGTACGTGTCAAAAATTTAATTCTTTTTGGGGAGATAGGGTGTCAGGAAATTTCTATTTTACGTAGATAGCATTTAGAATACAGGAACCCTTTTTGCATCCTTGTTACTGACACACTGAAGATTTCCCATGCGATGTAGTTCCCTGAGCCAAGCGAATTTAATCTGAATGTATCAAAACTACAAAAACCCTATAGATGAAAGTAAAGAGGCCAGTGGTCGACATTCCTTACATTTAATTTCGCCTGGATATCTAATCCTTTCCAATATCCCCGCAGCTATTGCTTTTGGTGCCGTTATGTCGATTGTGAAGATCTTAGCAGTCCTGATCATGTTTTACTTTTCTTGTGTGGAGGCTTTGCCGGTAAGTATCAGTAGTCCATTTTACACTGTTCCGTCTTAGTGGTCAGGCCGGCTGTCTTTGAACAGAAGCGAGGCTAGGGTTAATTTTATTGTGAACCTTTTTCAAACGTAATATATTCTGTTATGATGCTAACTAGCTTCCAGTCTCTGTCATGAAAAGGACAACCGAGACCTCGCTTCATGCAGATGTTAGGTTACACTTCACAGGACTGTAAAAGTCCTAGACATTTTAAGCTGTTTTCAGAAGCAAAATTACAAGCCATTTTCATGCGACAGTACACTCTTAAATAGAGCTTCACCCGAACAAATACAGTGTAAAAGTGTGCTAAAATGGTAAATTATTACAACGGGCGCCAGACTGATTGATTGCTAATTCATCGGGATTTCCAAACACCGATAAGAGAGTTGAAAATACGATGCGCAACAGAGACGACAATTCTAGGTGTTTGGGTAACCGATGAAAAACTCGAGTGTTTGATATATCTTCTCAATCAAAACGGAAAATAAGGAGTAAACTGTAGATCGGAGTTCATGAGAAAGGCTGTTTCACGACATTTTATCCCCGTAGGAAAAAATATCTTTAGAAAACGTTTTAGTCAAGGTTAGCTTATCGAAAGCTGTGGTACTGACTGAGAATTCTTTTACTGAGCCCAAAATGATATTTCTAATTGCTCTGAACATTTCTTTCTGCCTTATTCTCTCTCCACAGATCGAAGGCGAATTAAAGCCCATAGGTAAGACATTTGTGATCAGTCTTTCATTTTAGTGTATATTGATTTCAAAATTAAAAGCACTTTTCAATAGTTAGTTATAGTAGTTATTTCTGCGCGGGGTTTTCTATTGTTTATATCAATGCCATGAAACCTTTTTCAAGTGAAACATGACATAATGTTTCTTGTGAAACACGGCATAAACATGGAGTTTTATTTGCCAATACAAAAAAAAAATCCGTGCTGTCATCATCCCAGCAGACAAACTTGATTAGCAACCAATTCATATCAATCACGTGTTTGCATTTTCTATTTTTATTTCTTAAAATGCTCTGAATACTGCTGTTGAGCTGCTTATGAAAAAGATTGAAAAACAAAGGACAATAAACCTTAATTTCCATCCCTAGGTCCTGGTCGTCCGTCTGCGACTGCGCGATGTCATTGCTTCCCACCACCGGATCCCAAGGAATGTACCTTTGACCCGTGCCAATATATCGCGCAATGTCCGCCTGGTAAAATATGCAGACCCTGCGCATGCAACTGCAAAAATGCTGAATGCGTGGCAATATAGCCCGCCATTGGCCAGTTTGCCGTTCACACAACTTTAATAAGTCCAAGAGATATAGAGATAAATGTAATGATAAATTCAAATATATCTTTGAATAAAGTTACCAATTTTCTCAGCGTAATTCAGTTATCATAGTCGACTGATTACTGAATTCTGAAACGAATCAAATTTCAGGTGATGAACACTTCAACCATACGATGCACTATCGACCTCTCTAAGGAGCGAGGCACGGGGTTGGCTACAAACACGGGCGAATAGTAAAATTATTAAAGAGAGGGGTGAACATAGGTAGCTGGGAAGTGCAGGGCCTAGTTCCCCAGGGGGTAGCATGCTCCCTTGACCCCTTGAAATAGTAGGGACCGTGCGTTTTTATGAGGGAGGGGGGGGGGGAGCTGGTGGAATTTAGAAAGCACAATTAAAAAATGACCCCCACTCAGCTTACCATTTTTTTCAGATGGCCCCACTTTTAGCGATCTTTTTTTCTGATGACCACTCCCCCCCCTCCCCCGAAAAAAATGAACGAACTATATTTAGATTTTAAGGCTGGGGTACATCCGAAGGCGGTATTTTGGCTTGGTATTATGGTTTTAACGCAAATCAATTTCAAGCAATCAAAAATCTCTATGCTCATATCACATATCTAAGTTTCTGGTGTTTTTGTAAATTTTTTTGAGATTTTTTTGGGAATTTTGGGGGATAAGTAGTTTTTGTCAAAGGATAAGTGAAATTAATGGAAATAGGAAATTTTGAAGATTTGATGTTGCTTAAAGATTAGAATTTGAAATTAAAAATTGGTAGACATACATGATGGTGTTCCACACCTTTTTTTCTTTTAACCCTTCCTTAAACTTCGTAACGTACATTGCACTTAAATTCACATGTACCCCACCCACCTAATATTCTCTATACCCTACTTTACATTATTGTGCTCACTATGAAGACAATCTTTACAATTCCTATACTACAGAGAACTCATAGAAAAAAAAAACAAAAAAAACAAAAACACAAATCAAAGAAAAAAGAAGTCAATCTCGGATCTCCTAGTTATGGCTCGCCCTGAGCGTGTGGCATTTGGCTCATTGGCATCTCCCTCATATGAATTGATGAATGCAAGAATGACATCACTTGAGTCATTTTCTCCGCCAGAGTTGATGGCATCACTGTCATGCTCATCATTGCCACTGTCATCCGTTTCACTGCTCTCAGCACTTACCCTGTCGTCATTTCATGTCCTGGCATTCCTCAGTGTTGGTTGGCCAGCTCTCACTCTTTCTGCTTTCAAATGTAGCTTCATCCTGTGGTGTTCAAGAACTTCTTAGTTCTGGAACACGTAGCTTTTTAAGCTTGGTTACATCTTCGCACAGCTCAGTCCAAAGATAATCCTCATACGATTTGTCTTTTGCCTCCCTACTTTCCATTGCCTTTTTTCTGCTCTCTTTTTCCTTTTAAATTCCAGCATTTCAAGATGCTTAAAATTTCTTTCTCCATGCAGGGGCTTAAAATAGAGTTGGGGTGAGCTTAATAAATGTATTGCTCCAAGAAGGAGCATTATATGCAAATTCCGTTTCGCTTTGAAACGTTAGAAGCCTCCAATTAGACCAAAAATTCTGGTTCTATTTACCGAATGGAACAGCGTTTTCCAGAATTTTCGGAAAAGAGGACAAATTCGTCACTTAAGTTTTGTAAATAGAATCAACAAAATCTTTATTTCACGTTGAATTTCGGTCACTACAGCTCAAGGTACTAAAAACACTGGAATTTAAGTTAGGTAAAATTAGTTTTGAAAAGGAAGGGGATCGTAAAATAGCCGGCAGGGGAAGGTTTAACAATTTTCACGCTCCAAAAGTGGGGGGGACATACGACATTGATATAGGATCATCGTCTCTTGGTGAGGGCAATGATTCGTATTTTTTCACTTCTCTATGAAACCTTGGGAGCTTTCCTTTCCACCCAAAACTTTGGTTGGAATTTCCTGAAATTTACACATGCGAATGGAATAGCGTTTTCCGGGTCTCCGGAAAAGAGGACAACGCTAAGGTACATACCAATAGTGTCGATTTCCGTTCCATTTTATTTTTCTACCGGAATTTTCGGAAATGTCCGCTCGATGGGTTCAACAATTTCCAAATTTTCTGTGAACTTTCCAAGGAAGTGTCAGTAAGTCATTAATATGTAAAATAAATTTTTATTTTCGCGACAATTAAGTTTAACTGAGGGAACAAATCTATACATGGTGGTTCCACTGATGATACTTTTTAACACTAATTTAATTATTTTCGTTAGTGTATAAACTGTTAAAAATATGGAATTCTTTGCCGATATTTCAAGTAGTGATGTTACAATATGCTATTTTGCTAGGCTTTTATATTATATGCTTTACAGTTCTATTTTGATGCATGTAGCACAAAACAAAGCTTCAGTAAGGCAAAAAAAAAAATAGAACTAAACATCTAGAACAAAAGAAAAGGTTTTATTAAGGTAAGACTGAGATAGCCGCGGCGCTCTTGAGAAACGTTCGGGTAGATCTTGCAAGATGGGCAATCCCAAGATATCTCGTTCAAGCGATTTCTAAAGAGATCTTTGCACAGACCACCATATTCTTATTTTGGTCTTTGATGAATACTTCCAACGCGTAGCCGCCACGAGGTATATAAAATGGAGGTTTCACAGAGAACGCCAACTCTGCTGAGACGCCAGCCTGCAGAGGGCATGTTAATCCGTAGCCTTGACAAGCATTGTGGTTTATCGGTAAAGAAATGCTCCTCTCAGAACCTCTCATGTCTTTCATCCCGTTGGCGTAAATTGTTGCGGATGAGAAATCTTCGCTCGGGACGAACTTGATTGTTAATGTCACCTGTACTCCTCGTCTCAAAACACAAGGGTCTTGGTCGCAGGGAGTGACATCCACGGACATGATTTCTCCACGCGTTTGCGAAATGCAGCTCTGGTGCCTGATTCTCTTTGATGAAACAGCATCAATGGCCAACAACAACATGATCACGGCAACGAAAATGTGGACATTCATTGTAACTGAAGCAGGTTTCTAGCGTCAACCGTGTGGTCGGCTCTCCGTAGCTTTCTTCAGCCTAGACTGAACGAAAAGTGCTTGGCCTAGCTGAATTATATAAATGGAAACTTGAGGTTCGGTACGGACGAAGAAAAACTTCTGAAATGGAGATTCCAAAACTATCACGAGGCATTCTCGACCAATAGCAATCCAATGTAAGAAGGGTTTCGATCTATTTTGGTTATGGCGAAGATCGAAACATTTGAGAACTTTCGAACTAATGCTACAATTTTGAATTATGCTGGAAAGAAATTTAGTGAAAACATACTAGGCGGAAAGAAAATTAGGGCTGAAATTTATGGACATAAATATATGACAACAACTGGTGTACTGATAAGTTTGGTGCATGGCTTTAACTAGCAATGCCAACTACAAATTTACGATGACAGTTATAATTATTAATAAAGAATTACTGTCACGAAGCAGACTGATCGCTGCCGTAAATTTACTATTTCCGTGTTTACATTCTTCAAGGATAGCCTTTTTTTAAAATTAAAACTACCTCCTTATGAAAAAGTCGGTCATAAATCTTATCAATTAATCCTCCCTTAGTTGGCAACGACATAAAGACTGTCTTCAGCGCTTTGAGATACCTGCTGTTTGGGTTACGAAACTAGCAACGCTTATCGAACAGGAGAAAAGGGAAAATTAAAAGCTTATCTTGAAGTTAACAAGACCGAGTTATAACTGGAAGTAGCTGGAGTTGGTTCAGGGAGAAAAAGACCATGCACAATAGATAAATATTTGGATGACAAACGTCTACGCATCCCTGACTGCTTTATCGGGAATATTGAATTGTTGTTGTCGTTTTCGTACTAGTGACCTTAGTCTTTTGTAGGAATATTTTGCAATTCCCGAAGAAATACTGTGCGGCATGCAGCAGTTACAGAGTTCTCCTTAAGCACACTATTTTGAAGACTTTCCATAGTGGCTATCAAACGAACTGGACCGCGCACCGACGAGAATAATGGCAATTTCACCTATGTCATCCCAGAAAGAAAACACATGTGCTATCTATTTACGTCAGCCACAGGAAAAGGCAGGAAATTATTTCCTTATTGGTCCCCAATGCTGACTGTAAATGATCCATTGAAATGATACCCTCCGAACAACACCCTTTGAAGTAGCTTCGATCCACTGGGCCTGTGCCAAAGAAACTTTCTAACCAGACGTCTGTCAGTCTCGACAACAATGTATCAAAGGCATGAATGGAGAGGAAGCTTTTGTATATAGTGATCCTAGCCGGGGTCGCACGCGTTTCTGTGGGGTTGGGGAGCAAAGAAAAACCGAGGGACGGGATTTTCGGTGTTTCCCCCTCCTCTCCCCCATCGTTCCTTTCCTTGGTTCTCGCCCCATTTTTCACGCAGGCAAAACATAGAAAATCCCGTTCCTCGGTCTTTCTTTTCTTCTATCTCACGGAAACGCTTGCTACCTAGTCTACAGTAATTCAAGCTCACTCAGTTCATGGTGAATCAAAGAAACCAAATTGGAGTCATCGGTTCCTTTGATGTAGTGGGATCCACGTGATCTTGTATCCCTGATCCTGATCCAGATCACTCCAAATGACAGTCTTCATTATTTTAGCACATCGATTATCATGCGCGATCGATCGCAATCGATCGTTATTTTAGAAACTTCAAGAAAACGCGAAATAATTCACTAATAAATTCACTCATCAACCAAATCCTGGTGCCGTATATCGATCGTTGATATCTACTCACGGCGTTCTATAACGAATACCGTTCTCTGATTGACTACGCTACTCTTTATCTATACAAATAGATTCCATGTTGCCATGCGTCTGTTGGCGATGGAGCGTGTCCTGAAGTAGCGTAACAGTGCGCGCTTGTTAACAAAATGACGACCGCTTCATGGCGTTTTCGAGGTGTCTGTAAATAAGATTTAGATACATTTTTGAACGACTAGTAGATTTATATTTAAATAATAAGATTCATTATGATCATTGTGATATTATGATCATATTGTGATCATCGGGCTGCGCCCTCGCCAACTATCACGCGTTATAGTTCCCTAGCCAAAACTGGGGAATATCCGTCAAGAAAAAGAGGGTCTTACATCTGATGAAACTAAAACTACATAACGATTGATATTTTTTATTTTGGAAAATGATGTCGCCACATCTAAAGCAAGAATATTCGATTGCGTTTGATGTCCAGAGGTTACCAGCACAGTGACTATGCATGGAGGGAAATGTAAAACAGAAAATGAACGCAAAAAAGTACTAGGCAAATCTTCACAAGTTGGCCTTTTTAGTTTACCTTGACGAAAATATTGAGCCTGAGATTAATCTTTAGAGTCGGGAGGTTGGATACGTGGCCAGATTATTGAGTGCCAAACAACGATGAACTCTTTTGATTTTGTTTTCTTTCCCTTCAGGCCGCTAGAATCGCAAATCGGCTTTTTCCCCACCCAGATAATTTATCAGAATCCTAATTGATTAAGACAAGCTAAGAATGCCAGATGTTTATTGTTAAACTGGGTGCTTTTTAGCCTACGTGTAGCCGTACCCACCCCCCGAGGTACG
>OMLO01004239.1_pt1 | contig 11955 bp, 16 predicted proteins | sample 1674811 | NCBI WGS metagenome assembly OMLO01 (sample SAMN06265003, study PRJEB25207) | coral metagenome | isolation source: Coral host | place: Mexico:La Bocana,Puerto Morelos, Mexico | collected 2008-11-13
TGGATTTCCTAAAGTGCAGCATAAATCATTGAAACCAAATATGTTATATACACAGTAACACAACATCATTCTTCTTGTTCATCTCAATGGAGATCATTCCAGAATCTGGCAGCTCCCATGAAGAAAGAGAGCTTCGGTGCAAGCCCTCCAAGCGAAAGCGTTCTTCTGCTGGGGGGGTCAAGCAGCAAAAAGAGATACCCCTAGATGTCCTATTGCATCGGCGCTGTCGTTGTGTCGCTGGCGCTTGCTTTACTCAATTCAATGGCATGGAGAAATCCATCCGAGCATGCAGGGATGAATTTCGTGCTTTAGATGGTGGTGAAAAGGAGACCTCAAAAACAGTTAGTAAACATTAAATACTAGTAGTTATGATGTTTGGATATTATCTTGCAGGAAGGAAGTTTCTTTATGTTACTTCTATTGAGTTTATTGTAATCAGACTTACTAGTTAGATTCAATATGGCCTGCTAAACATTTTTTGGCACCAAATGTTTTATTCTTTCAGGTTTTGATTTTATGGTTTTCTACCCCTGTAGGAGGCATGGATTGCCAATAAATACAACATCACGAAGACACCCTTGAAAGCTGACAGCATCTCCAACATCGATGCTTCTGAGATTCTTCCTGAGAGTGATTCTGGGTCAGCTTGCTTTGAAGAATCACCCCCGATGAATTTGGAAAATGTAGATGACTTCCAAGTACTTGTCCAATCAGGTTCCAGCGAGCCTGAGCCAGCGTCCAGCCACAGATCACAACCACGCCGGAAGCCATTAGCAGGAAAGCTAACTTTTCTTGGCAGAGATGTGTGCAGAAGTGCTCATCAAAGGTTGATGGGCATAGGTGAATCCATTATTACCAAGATTCGGAAAGGTGAGCAAGTCTTTACTCAAAAAAAAACGGCCTGCAGAACCAAAGCATCCTGTGACTGGTATCTCTATGCATGCTAGGGAAACGAACAAGTGGCAACGGGTTCTTTGTTGCCTTTGGCTTCTCTACCATTCCCAAGCAGAAGTACTACCAACCAAGTTCAAAATGCCGAATGGATATTTGATGGAGGGAGGTGAAGGGGATGATGATGATGATTTTCAAAATCGCTATGTCCATTCCTTCTTGCAGGGCTTGCATTCCTATCACAAAATGCCTGATTTCAACTCCATTGGTCCAGGTTGTTTTGAAGGTCCCCGAAGGTTCTTGCAACATAGAAAGCCTATTGACGTGTACAATGAGTATGTGGCGAGTGAAACAGCAGCATCTCAAATACCCTGTGCCCTCAGCACTTTTATGAAAGTCTTCAGGTGTATTTCCAAGGATCATTTGAAATTTCGAAGCAAAGGGGAACATGCTGAGTGCACGATTTGCAGCAAATTAAAGAAGGCAATGAGCAAAGCGCGCACTGCAGATGATAGGCAGAAGTCTTACAGGTCATACAGTTCACATATTCTTTCTCAGTGGATTGACCGACAAACGTATTGGCACCAGCGTACTCTTTCCCAAGCTTGGTTCAGATTCTAGCTCTTGAAGAAAATGTACCATTTTGAATTTTTGGCCTAGGCTACAACTATTTCAACAAATACCCCTTCCAAAGATTTCTTTCTTCCTGCTAGCTCCGAGTTGGCCAAGGAAATGCAGCCTTCTCTGCAGCCCTGCTTCTTGTCCCAAGTGAATTGAGTGGTATCAGCCAGAAAGTATCTATTTACTGCAAACTGGTATTTAGTTTTGTTTTGTTAAACCGTCAACACTTAAACATTCTAGCTTTTTTTGGAAGGACCAGTACAACAAGATAAGGTTGTCTACTACAGCAATGGCATCATCAGTACTATGCTGTATAATCGACGGAATGGACCAGGCAAAATTTAGGTGCCCAAAGCTACGGACAAGACCAAGTAAGTATGTGGAAGCATTGTATCGACCTACTCTGCATTGCAGCGGGGTTTGGATACACGGAGCTCAATTCAGTTTTCATGTAGCAAATGAAGATGTGAAAAAAGATTCAACAACGCAGTTGGAAACGCTGTTCTTAAATCTGTCAATGCTCCTGGACTCCCACACCCAACTACCGTTGGTCCTACATGTCCAGCAAGACAATTGCTTTCGTGAGGGAAAGAACCAGTACGTTTGTGCAGCTATGATACTGGTGGTAGTGTTGAAGGTATTCCGAGCTTCCTGCTTGGGATACCTTCGCACTGGCCACAGCAATTTGGCATTCAACAATCAAGTTTTTTCTGAAACCACATAAAACATGTCTATAGTTTGTTTTGTTGATATTCCGGAGAAAGGGGATGACAATGATGATGATGATGATGATGATGATGATGCCGACGATGATGATGATGATGATGATGATGATGCTGCCTACAGGTCATGAAGATATCGACCAGGCTTTCGGACAGATAAGCAGTCTGATAGCAAGTGGTGGATTTGATAACCCCGGGGCGTTGTTGGATTTGATCAATGGTGGCGCTGGCACACGGCACCGGCACCGAATACGAAACAGCAATGTGTTCGCCCAACCTCTTGATCAAACAGCGCGTTGGAAAGATTGGACTGCTCAACTTGGAATCAAGTTAAAGGGTTTGAGATTCTTGGCCCCAGAATAAAATCTGAATAAATGGGATTAAATGGGTGTTTGGGAGGTTCCTGTACGTTGTCATCGTTCACCAACAACTATTTCTTGTTCAGAAAAGATTCCCTTCCTCAGTTGAGCCACCAAGCTTTTCTTTCCATCTAAGGACGGGTGCACTACTTCAGGTTCCTCGCCCGAAGTGATTTGTCACCTGACACACTGAACAGTGCTGACGACATCAGAGAATTTCCAAACTCTTGGCCAAAGGCAGCTGGTGACATCCTTGTGTACACCAAGCGATGGCTTGGAGACAAATCTGTTGTTTGCGTCGCCAGCCTTGTTCCAGAATCTAGAGTTGTCGAAATTCAGCAATCCTTTCATCTCCCACAAGGGGTGGCCCCAAAAAGACTCATTTCTGAGAAGGTTCAAAAAAAGATATGGAGAGGTGCCCCACCGTGTCTCCGGAATGGAGACATCACAAGGGAAGCCTATGACTATTTAGTTGGCTGGAGCCATGGCTTGTTGCCTGAAGTTCCTAGGCCTGCGCAGTATGGAATTTTGAATTACAGATGGGATTCTTCAGGGGGACCACTTAATCCAGGAACTTTGGTTATCCCCCACCGAGTAAGAACCTGGGATTTAGGCCTAGACCCGGAACTTGGGCTCTCTGACACAGAGTCCAGTGAGTGCGAAGCGGACGACTTGCCGATTGAAGATGAATGAGCGGGAAAAAGAAACTGAACTATGCTGTGTGTGTGTGGTTTTTTTCATCCCAATTTTTGAAAATGAAGAAAGGGGTTGAATGAACTTTGCCAATTCCCTTTTTCATCAATGATGACTCCCATAAAGCAGGGTGTTTGTAGGGCAGCGACAAAAGTCTTCCAGGTTCTAGAAATGACAGGTTATGGCTTGAGGTGCAATTGGTTAGCATGAAGAATTTTGTGGTAATCACCGGTTGAAATTGAAATGATGATGATGATGATTGTCATGACTCTAGGTCATGATGTTGATGATCATGATGATGGTGATGCTGATGATGATGATGATGCTGATGATGATGATGATGATGATGATGATGCTGAAGATGATGATGATGATGGTGATGATGATGGTAGTGATGAGGTTCATGAGATTGATAATTGCATACAAAAGATATGGAAAAAAGGATTGATGGTGTTACTTTGGCCGGCTGGCAGGAAACCCTCTGAAGATGATCTCGGCATCTTGGAGGAGAGCGACGGTGATGGTGATGTTCCACAAAGTGTGTTTCGGAGGCCTGAGCCCCAACAGTTTTCCCATACATACTTGATCGGTTCAACTTCATTTTTTGGGATACCCTTTCACTAACCACACCTGGCCGACTATACCTCTTTTGAGGCCAAGTTCTGCAGTATCCCCTTCTCCAGATCGGATCTTTCTGGAGAGCGATGTGGAGGGAAGTGGCGGTGAGGGTGAACTTACTGTAGCAAGTCCGGAGAAACAAGATGAACTGCCTATCCGTTCCATTGGAGATGGTGGGGTTGCTTGCAAGTGAATTCTCAATTATCTCAATCTATTTTGAGATTCCTTTTTGGTGGTAATATCTTTTTCCATCTTTTTCCTCCAACGCTTTCTTAATGAGTAGATTGGAATTTACCAACTTATGACATCGATTCCCTGTGGATCTTAAAAGCTACAACAGGGGTATGTTTAACTTTGGAAAAATATCTAGATCAGCCCTTCATGCTGGACCCTTGCCACGTCTCAGGTTGGCGACTTCATGGCTGCAGCGCTCGAGGAGGATCGTTTCGCCGGTTTGCGGGAAAAGCTAAAGGGGACTATGCAGAATGTTATCCAGTCGAAGCGAGGTAACATCAAGGTGGGTTCCATATGTTCTGGCTGGGGTACCCAAGAGATGGTATCTGAAGCCTTTCATACAACATGGAATGACCTCTTCCCAAACCACTTTATCTCAGTTTCTCGTCATGTTTTTTTGAATCATTTGAAATCAGTTGCCCTTAATTGTTTTTTGACTCGTGATATTTTACCATCACAATTCGGAAGAGCTTTCCTCTACCGTCCGCTTTCCGACTTTCATTAGGTTACCACCAGCTTCATGTGCGAGATCCAGGCAGAAAGGCAGAAACTACTAGCCGGCAGGTTCGAAGGCGATGTTGCCAATCCGAGCCCAATTATCTTCAGGGATATGACGGAGCTTCAACAGGGTCATGCGCACGACTGGAAGAATAATGTGGTTGCAGTCCCAGAGGCCCACCCTCCTGCATATCTTTTTCATGTGTTATGTTCTACGGTTAGGGAACAAAGCATATTCTAATAATAACAATTATTAATACAGTTGAATTTTGACAGTCTGACTACAGTTCATGTTCTGATAAACTATTTTGATATTGATATGGTGATAACCGGTATGACAAAGTTGGCTGTGAAAACCCATGTGGAGGTGGACTTGCTGGCGGCTGGATACCCGTGCGTGTGCCTATCATCCCTGAATGTGAGCCCCAAATCGTTTGAGGATGCTGAATTTGCAACCGGATCAGGGTACTTCGCAGTTATGGGATACATAAAGCGAAACAAACCACCACTTGTGGCATTGGAAAATGTACGGGGCATGCTTCAAAAACGAAAACAAGACAATGGGGCACGCCCAATTGACATCCAAAACAAACGGATGCACAAGCTTGGGTATGAGTCTAGCTACACTTTGGCCAACACTTGTGAATACGGCTTGCCCCAATCCCGAAACCGTGTATGGATGCTTTATGTTCGAAAAGATCAACTCAAGACCAACCAAGCAACTTTGGAATCTGACATGAAGTCTTTCTACCTTTGCTTCTGAGAAGATGTTCTATTTTGTTTTTTTTGTGGTGGGTTCTTCAAACATTCTGCCCATTTTAACCATTGATCTCTCCCGAGTACATTGCCCCGCCTCCTGGCTTTCTGAGGTTGTTCCAATGCAGGGCCTTAAGCCTTGACAAGTGCGTGGATGTATCTACGGACGTGGTCACTGAGTGTCTGTTCCGCCCCCGTGAGGTGGATACCGGAGCGAAGTGGTGTAAGGAGTTTGTGAAGGTGAAAGAACAGCTGGGAAAGGTAACTCAGTTGATATCAGTGAGCACTAAGGGTTATCATTGATATGAAGTCAACTATTTTTTTAGATTCTTTTATAGTAAATGTCTGGATGATTTTGGATGTTCACAATCAAAAGGCTCCACAACCTGTTCCTTTCATGTTGATTATTTTACCGAGGTGTTATTTCGTATTCACTTTTTGAGACATATTCAAATTATACAGTTATTTGGTCGATGAATCAATTTGTTGATACCAAGGCCAAGGTGGATTCAATGTTGAAAAAACTGCGGACCTATTCCATGCCCCTTCAAGAGCGAGAGCTTGCAATCCTTGCGACTACTATTGTGGAAATCCAGAATGCATACTCAGACTTGGACCCCCTCAAAACGCCGATTGTGATCCAGGTCGATACTCAGTCAGTTTTATTATGATGATTATAGAATCAAGCATACGCAGTGAGCTGCAATGTGATGATGACTGATCAGTTCGAAATAGTTCGAATACAGCTTATTCACCCATCATGCACTATCATCTTATTCAACCCTCCCTGAAACCATGTGGGCCCTTAAGGATCAGAATTTTGGGCGACAACGCTATGTGATGTCCAATCCGCACATTGTGTGTTGTATGATCCCGAATGGCAAATATGTGTTGACTGCAAAGTGGAGGCTTCTTTCCGCTCAGGCTCGGAAAGAATGTGTAGTCGGGAAACCATATCATGATGTATCTTTGGTTTGAAGGTCTCACTGGGTTGTTGGTTAAACATAGATAGATAAATGGAAACATACTATGAAGCTAGCACGTATTCAATCACCCTCTCCCAGGAGCATGCCGCTCTTCAAGGGGTTTCTCACAGTGACTTCTTCCATTCCCGCATGGATCGGTTCGACCCAAAGCAGATTAAGAAAATGGCGGGGGATGCGTTCCTTGGCTAAGGTTCTCAAACTTAAATAAAGACAATTGTAGCCCATACTTTCTAGGTTTAAGTTTGACCGCTCCACCCCAGGTTTTCAGTGCCTGTGAACGTTGCCGCTTTCTTGACACTCCTGGCGAATTGGAACCCATGAGGGGTTCGGTTAGCTTCTCACTTGTGGGAATGCCCACAATGAAACCATGATGCTTTTGGGTGACCACCCTGTAAAGATTTTGGCTGTGATCATTCATCCGAAGTTGCAAAATGTGAGCTAATTTGATTTTTACAATTTGCATTCCCAACACCTCCGTTGAAAACATCTCATTCAAGTTATTTGTCATTGTATCAAAAATCAATTTTGTTTGAGTGGTGATGATTTCAAATTTTCACTGCTAGATTGGCTCTAGATTGTAGTGGTTGGCCTTCTCGTTGTCCAACAACAATGGCTCCTAAGAAACGCCCTCGCTTGGCACCCCCTACCACAGCTACCAGCATTGCTGATGTCAGCAAAGTTCAGCTTAAGTTGGGGGAGTGGTTGCAAGAAACCCACGGCCTCCGTCATTGCAGTGATCAGGCCCCAACTGCGCCTGATGCAGGTCATGAAGGTGTCAAGGGCTGGCCTGGGGTGAAACCTGGGACTTTCAGGGCCATTGCCAAACAAATTTGGTCGAACCCGGGGCGGTTGTTGAAAGGGAGCCTGGACATGCTGACAAAGGCAGGCATCCTACAAGTAGGAAGTACTATGGAAGACTTGAACGTTGCCTGCACCAAACTTCATGTGCTATCCTCAATTTCAATGATCAACAAAAATGATACATGACATTAAATGAGCAGTTCAACATGTCCATCTATCAAGTATGAATTCACCGGTTTTTGATCAATCTTGTTTTCTTAGGCGTGGCCCCCCAGGGCTGGAGAATTCTTTACTTCCTCGGTGTTGATGTGGAGTATGAAGGATGAGTCTTTTTGGAGGGGACCCTTCTCCGCTCAGAGTGAGATTGTGGATGTAGCCCGCAGCATCGCTTTGTCGCGCTTCAGAGAGGTGGGGGGGGTGGTGCTCTTATTATGATATAATTATGATCAAAGAATATCATATAGAGTACATGGAGATGAATCTTGGGTCTGATTTGCAAAGAGGTTCTTCTCCAAAGAACTGACACGAAACATCAAAGTGTATGATGTTTCATTGGTTTGGCTTTTCCAAGGACCGTTGAGGTATACTTTTAGGGTTAGTGGTCATCAAAACTTTTAAAAAGTAACAAAAAATCCTAAACCCTAAATCCTAAACCCTAAACGTGTGGGGAAAAAACGGGCAGCATTTAAGTTAGGGTAGATAGTTATAGTTAGGCAAAAAAAATTTAATCAACCATTCATCTTGCCTAGGTGTTCTGAGAACACCTAGGCATGGGAAATTGTATAGGCCTATGGCCTGTTACCCCTAGCATGATCTAAAGGTTTATAGATTTAACATATAGCAGGTCTTTGTTAGTTAACCTCACATTTTCCCATGCCTAGGTGTTCTGAGAAGACCTAGGCAAGATGAATGATTGTGGCAAGGGAGATCTAGCCGAGCTAACCACCTTCCGGTAGAAGTATCTTATAAATTTTATAAAGGTCTCAAATCAAGAAATATTTACCTTAAAGTATCTTATAGTTTTGGGTTTTGGTTTGACCTTTATATCAGTATCAGAAGTTTTCAAACCAAAGAAGGTCTGAACAATTTTATATAATAACAAATATTGTTTCTTTAAATCACTTTATCGTGATAAAGGTGCCTGTTTGTGACCCTTTTTGGCACAGGATTTCAATCCCAACGGACGTAGGTTTCCGTTGGGATTGAATTTTGGGGCTTCCCTGGGGGTTGTTGGGTTATTTTGCTCACCTAAGAAATTCAAGATGGATCTGTGCAAAAGGTCTTGTTCAAAATTTCTTAGATCAACTTGCCCCATTTTTTTGAAAATATTTTGATTTGACTCTAAGAAAGTCTGCGCAGGACCTTTTGAAACGACCCCCGTGAAAAAGGATTCAAAACAGATAGGTTTTGCCGGGGGCCCATCTTGATTTTTAAAGATCCAAGGGTCTATTCAAAAGATCCTATTCAAGATTTCTTAGATTGACAGAATTATTTCTTGATGAGACAATTTGGTGATTTAGCCCTTCCATGTTTCAGACACCTTGACCAGAATAGGGATGGGTAGAGTTTAGTGCTTGTTGTGGCAGGGAGAAGTGGTGGCCATGCGTTTGCCGGATGACATTGACATGACTGCCACCATGCATCAGCAAGCCGGGGTGCTATACTTTGAGGATGGCTCGCAGAAAACGTTGGCCGGGTTGATGGTGTGGGTTGGTCTAGTGGGTTTGTGTGATGGTTTTGACGAAGAAGATTTTCGGGCACCGGGCCTCATCACACTCATAGAATCTTTGATGAACATTGGCACCATCTACAAGCAGCGCATAGCAGATCCCGTGGATACCCTCGTGAGTCGCATCATCAAGCAAAACTCTGATAGCAAAGTACAGCCAATCAATTCGTTCCAGTGGTCTGTCATGCTACAAACCCTTTTCGATAAGAGTGAGGGAGTGACCTTGGATACAGCACTCCAAAGATACAACAACCATCCCCAAGTTCAAGCCCAAGGTGGCAAGATGACAGTTTCTGTGTTTAATGTGGCACATTTTGTTCTACAGGATGTTTCTAATATTTTCTAATGATATGGATCGGCAAGAATAAGATGTTGAGGGTATTTATATGAGATTTTTAATGTGATATGAATCAACAAGTGATATTTTCCCGTGAAAAACAATTGGGTCATTCGTGATCTTGCCATCCAAGGGCTACATGTCCGGTGCTGGCTCACTGATCCTCGATGCTAAGAAGACCAGAGCCATCCGACATTGGTTGGAAGGCACGAGTCCGGAGGCGTGGAGTTTGGTTGCCCAGACACAGCATGATGTACCATTCAATCTGGGATGCTATGGCGAATCATTTGCTGGGATGGCTTCTTTGTTTGTCGGTTCCAAGATTAACTCTATGTCAGTGTTGGACCATGAATGGCAACCAATGGCTGGTGAATCATGGGTGTCCATTGACTGGACTCTTCCTTTGGGGGGCCATGCTCAATTTCTCTTCTTCAACAGAGTGTTAGGAGATTTCCAGAAAGAAACAGCTTGTGTCGATGTCATGAACAAAAAGAAGTACCGGAAATCAGAAGAGCAATTGCTTCGCCTTCGCAACATGTTTGCCCTATGGGGTCAATTGAGGGACCATGTTGCAGCACAATGTGGTGAAGCAGAACTAGCTGCCAAAGAGAAAAAGCTTGTTTCGACTGATTTCTTAGATGACGACTTAGAAGAGGTTTTGTCCCGTCGACCACGTACTTTCAGTGCCAGCATGTTAGCAAGTGAGAGAGCCTCTGCACAGACTAGGCTTCAACAACAAGAGGAAGAAGCGTGTTTGGAGGTAGAGAGCCAACGAGTGCAGGTTCGGCAGGCTAAGTGGCAGTTCTTTGTCAAAGCTTTGGCCCAGGACCATTTGGCGATGAAGCAAGTCGAATGCGCACCGCAAAAGGTGGCCATGCTGCAGCACAAGAAGGACATGGCTTGGCGGCAGGAGCAAAGTGAGGTTGGTCAGAGGGCTGTGTCAGCTTTCATGGACCGGTACATCCGAGTTATCAAGGTGGAGAATGGTGATGTGATCAAGCCACATGTGATAGAATTTCTCAACTACATGGTGGGGGGGTTGAAAGTTGAAAGTAATGGGTGTTGAAAGGTCTTTTCATTTAAGTTCTTGGAAACATGGATCAACTTGGTTTTTAATGTTGGCGCGTTGTATCCAATATCCCACCTCAATTTTTTCATACCAAGTTTGATTTCATTGGGTTCCTTCCCATTCCAGGCAAACTATCACAATGTGAAGGTGCAGGATTGCCACATCATTGGAGTAGCAGACATGAACATCCCAAAGACCAAATCAAAGGAGAATGCACTTGCCATATGTAGGTGTCTTTCTTTCCTCAACGACCTCAATGTTCACAACAACGTTTCTATCCTAGAAATGCCCGACATTGCCCGGGATTCATGCAAATGTGGTTTGGCAGACGAAGAGGCTGCGATCCAACAATGCTTGTGGTCCCTCCAACAACATTGTGATAACAGGTATATCGTCAATTTTGACGTTCCACCCAGTGCCGAACAACGATGTGGTTTCAGGACTGTTTCTTTGAGAACAAAATGAGAACAAATGGATATCCCAAAAGAATTGGGTACCCGCAAAAAAAGTAGGACATTCGTATTTTTATATTATGCCAATCTGAACTCAGAAGCCAAGGGTGAAATCAACTTGTAATAACATCAGGGGTCCCCAGTTTGCATAGTAATCTATTCGGTATATTCGGTAACTTCACACAACATAAAGCACCATTATCATCATAATACTTAAAGGTTGTTCGATGAGAAGATTTTAAAACCACAAAGTAAAGATCAAACCATATTTTTGAAATACAGTGGGACTGTATATTTGTGTCAAGTTTTTGGTTTCTCCAAATCTTAGTTTCCTTTAGTTCACATTTGTTTTTTCCATCCCTGTGAATGACCCAGGGATTTGTTCTTCCATCAATCTCAGTACTGCCTTTCCAGGAGGTGGTCAGCTGGCAGGCTTGTGGCAAACTTTGGGGGTGTGGAAGAGAACTTTCTCTTGCTCAACTCTGAGCTTTCAGTGGCCGGGAGGCCTTTGGATAGCGCCCAAGTTCTTCTTCCACGCCAAAGAGATCTCTTGATCCCTGAGAGTTTGGGGGCTGACACAGACATCCGTTTGTCTGAACGTTCCAAACCAAGTCCGGAACAGATCCGAGCGCAGAAAGGTCCAGGCAAACATTTGGCTTTGCTCCGTTCCTTATTTTCTACTGGCAAAGAGCATCTGAAAGGCCCAGTGCTGATAGTGAACATCACCGGGTACGTTGAAGATGTTGGTTCAGCGGTCTCATGACTGAGCAAAGTTAGATTGGTCTGATGAACTCGGGTGTTTTGTTTGGTTGAATTGGGGGCAAGGGATCTTTAAAAAACATTGCATTGGGCACCCATCATTTACAAATATCTTATGTTTAAGGAAATAGGTTTTTTTGGTTTGCTTTTTTCATGGTGTTTGCGCGATGTTTCTTTGGCCTTAGGTGATCGACCTCAAGATGAAGGGTGAGAAGGTGGGCAACCTTGATCCGACAAGGCTCCACTACTTGAGTGTTGGCTTTGTCGATGATGTTGAGTTCGGCAAGGCTCGTTTGGCTTGTGAGCTCACGGACCTTTGGTTGGATAAGAAGCTGGACGTGCCAGGCTGTTCCTTCAAATCAGAGCCCCCCACACTATCTCAAGGAGAAATTGACAAGATTCCTGGAGCTGCTGTTGCGACTGGCTCAGT
>OMLO01004240.1_pt1 | contig 11954 bp, 8 predicted proteins | sample 1674811 | NCBI WGS metagenome assembly OMLO01 (sample SAMN06265003, study PRJEB25207) | coral metagenome | isolation source: Coral host | place: Mexico:La Bocana,Puerto Morelos, Mexico | collected 2008-11-13
GAATTTTGCGAGTATCTGCTGTGGGCTTAGGCAATTAAAGTAAATTCTTTGGCTGTTTCATCCAAGCGAATTCAGAGGTTTGAAGGAAAATTAAATATTTGCCGAGGTAGACAGAAGCTTGCCTGAATACGCAATTCTAAAATTAGCCGTAAAGATAGTGATGTCATATGCATCGCTCTGAATGGACGGATTGGGGCTATTTACTGGGTAAATTTGCATACGGTGCCTGCAGAGTTACAGAATGGGAGTTCAACGCTCCGAATGTGTGCTGATCTGGTTGATCGTACTTTGTGCTCAAGGTATGTTCACATTTATATTCTTACCTCCTAAAATGAACGCCGTAATCGCACGCTTTTCGTTCAGTTGTGTCCTCGCCACATCTTTTGCTTCCCGATTCAATGGTTAATGAACATGGCCAGGCGAACGATTCTTGATAAAAGGTAAAAGGACATAACAGGCAGAGGACACACATAAAAATCGTTTCACGCTGGTGTTCAGTGTATTTAAAGCGACAGTCAAACGCTTCTTCAACTTTACTTGGGATTTTCACCGATTAGTAGTGGTCTCTGATTTGTACACAAAATATTTTGATTTAGAGCCCCATGCATCTGACAGTTTATCCAAAATGAACGAACTCACAGTCTCGAATGACTCAGTTTCGCCGGGCGGTTGTTTAATCGTTTTCTTGTAAATTTTCCCTTGCTAAATCTTAACTAAACAAATGCTGGTTTTCCAGCTGAAATGTTACTGTTTTCCCGCAACGCTCGGTACTGTACATGTGTTTCGTTCAGTCACGTGACCGGGTTCATCTCGGTTTTCTTGAAAAGTACCTAGAATATTGGCACAGAACTGAAACCTCGCCAAGCATGGCTCTAGCTAAAATACACCCTTTCCAATCATCGTAATCGTTCACGAGCTGCCTTGGCAAGTCAGCATTTTCAGGCTCATCCAAGTGCGTCCTTCAAAGGAAACCGCTGAAGGTCTTTTTTGCTATTCGAACGAATCTCAGTGAGAACAACTCGAAGAACGAATTTACGAACAACCGGCAATTTCAACTTCAGAACAAGGTGTTTTAGTGATCCCAATAAGTTGGGAAATAGAGTTTTACTTTGCATAGCTCTTGTACAGACGAAATATTATTATGAACTGTAGAACTAGTTTTAATTTGTGGACCTCTTGAATCAATAGTGCTGTGTGAAAACTGACTCCAGACTTGCTTTCTTGTTTAACTATACAACTGGTACATTTTAAGAAATGATAAATATTGTAACCAAAGGAATGGTAAGGAAAAGTCCATACCGTTGGAGGGTATCCCAATTTGTGTTCCATGAAGCGACTAGACATACTCCCCACATATAAGATTCTAATCCATCTTACTGGGTTACCCTTATAGCACTGAATTAATTTGCACGACACAATGACCATGGTTAAGGCTAATGTATCGGGGCCACTTGATCAAGAGCCTTGAGCACACTAACTATAATTAGGCCCCTTCCTCTCCTTCCCACAAGTATCCCACAGATTCCTATCAAAGATTCACTGAATTATTTCAAGCAAAATTTATCATGGTAGACTGCTGGTATAGCAGGAATTAGAACTGCTCATAGTTATTGACTGCATACATCATCAGGTTACAGTCAGATGGGCAAATACAACAAGTTAGAAGTTTGCTGAGAAAGGGTTGTTAATCTAAAGCAAAGACAGTTTTAATGCAAGTAATTTAGTAACTATTTTCATATCTCCCTTTGTCAATCATTGAAGAGCCGTCTGACATGGTGTATCTTCTCAGATATTAGGTTAGCTAACTTGCTATGAGTACTAGCTGGCTGGGTGTAGGCTAAAGATTTAGCAGTTCTTTTGGAATAATGTAATGAGTTATATAGTTCTATTTATACATTATATGGTTATGATCAGGAAGAAGCCATGTTTATAATACTTTACAAATATTTTTTTTACACCAAATTAGAAATGTAGACTTTAGGCAAGACTTAATATTTTTTTTGTAAACATGCAGATCATGAACATATCCTGATCAATATCTGCATGTATAGTTACATAGTTTACACTTACATATATAAACACTGAATTCTTCCATTTCTCATTTGAGACAAAACCACTTATCAAATATACTACACTGTTTGGGCTGCCGGATTAGTCAGTAACAAAGAAATAAAAGCTCAACATTGTGTAATTGTCGCAAATTATCTATATGCACAATTTCTTATTATAAAAAGCAGTTTGAGCTTAAGTTGTGAGTATAACACTAACTGCAATGATCAATCTTGAATTCATATCTTTCTCTGCAGTACAAATATATAATCTCATATTCATATATGTATATTCTTTGCCTTCTATGGGAAAATTGCAAACTCACAGTGTGACCAGCTCCCAGTTGGCTTCATAGCTCAGTTGGTAGAGCACTGCACCAGCATCGCAAAGATCATGGGTTTGATTCCCTTTCAGGCCTGAATTTTTTTCGGGCTTTAATCTCTTGTGTATAACTGCGATGAACAATCATGAATTCATAAAGAGCTTTGTGTTACATATTGTTAATTAGAAAATAACCCAAAACAAACACACATTCTGATTGGTTTAAACCATGTTTCCATAACTCAATAGAAACGCAGAACTAACATGAGATGTCAACGTTATGGTGCATTTATTTATTGGTTGAATTATTGTCCCATATAAATTAGCACAATCTAAAACAAAAGAAAATAAATGTAAAATAATGCCTGGAACAACAGGAGACGAGTTAATCCTCAGCATTTTTTGACATGACATGACAACTCTTAAAAAATAAGAATATTTAGGCCCCAACTGTTGTTCAAGGACTGGATAACACTATCCACCAGATAAATCACTACCTAGAGGATAAGTGTTAACAAAACAATCCATACTACATTTGTATCCACTGGAAAGTGATTTATCTGGTGGGTAGCGTTATGTAGCTTAATATGTACCTTCTGGGCTGGGTCCAATAGCCCCCAATAGCTAAGCCAGCATAATTAAGCAAGAAAATTCATTTCTAATCAGTTTCTCAATTCTTAGATGAGGACTTCTGTTTGTATTGTTTCAGTTTTGAGCTTGCATAACCTCAAAGTACTCAACATAGGATGTGGAAAACGTTTTTATACAAGAACAGCTAAAACTTCTGGTTACTTTAAATCCTGGGTTGGGGTCTAAAGTAGGCTAGGGTCTTGGTAGATGTAAAGCCCAAAAAGTTTCAATTGTTAGTTATTTCTGTTCTTGTTAATTTTTTTGATGATTGGAAAAGATATGAAGGCTAATAAAATGACTCAATAAAAACTGTCAGTCCAATTGCTATTACTAATCATTAATAATAATTGTTATGCCATATAAAATCTCAAGCTTGGGTTGAAGTGCATATTTCAAACTATTCACTATGTCAAGATTTTCAAGGATTTGCAGAGTTTCCTTGTCATTTGGTATTTTGTTATCTAATCAGTATCAATTAACATTCCAGAAGACAGGTCAATTATCAATTATTGTTAGCCATTTTTGATTTGTGTGCATGCCAGAGCAAAAGTCCATGAAGCACCATGCTAACAGAATGAAGGCGTGCTGTTCTGTTGCAAATGCCTCTTTGAGTAGATTGGAGTTAAGTTGGCTCATCATATCCAGGCTTAAAATGTTTAAAATGTTAAAAAAATATGTTTTTGCTGAAACTATCTAGGTGTCATTGTAATAATAACAATAATAATAATAACTTTATTTCACCACGGTAAAAAGTTTAAAGCTAAAAGCTTGTGGGGCCGTGTACAAATTAAAATTTAAAAATACATGTAAAAGATATCCTAAAAATATTTAAAAAGATGACAAAATTCACTACTATAACAACAATTTTAAAATTCAATAAAATTTTAAAACATCATCAGTCAGTATGACAGTCTGCGCGGATAACGCCTCGAAGCTAATATTTTTAAGAATGTTCTTGCCTCTCACTATATTAAAAAACGACTTAAAATTACTAGTTTTAACGTTCAGGCGTTGTGAAAGGGCGTTCCAAATAACGGATCCCCTGTGAGCGATAGAGTGCTTCATAAAGTTGGTATTAAAACGCGGTACCACTGCCTTGTTACCGTTCCTTAGGCCATGCTTGTTTTCCGCTTTTACAATGATATGGCGCATATCTGGCGGTGGCCACTTACTCCTTAGTTTTTGTTTCCATTGAGAGGACATATCAAACACTGGAGACAGTGTTTCATCGGCTATCCAAACACCTCGAATTACATCAAAAATACTACACTGCACGTTGTATTTTCAACTCTCTCCTCGGTGTTTGGACATCCCGATGAAACACTGTCTCTTATATTTGATCTATTACTTCAATAATGGAAACCCTCAGTATGAGACCGAAGAGTTATAGACTTGTTTCGTTTACCTGTGGAGCAGTAATCTCATCAAAATAGATGGATGCACATAACTCTTGTATGTTGTGAGCAAAAAGTCTACAATCTGATCATCACTGGCCATCTGTTTGTGGCCAGGACTGCTTGTTTTGCACCAGGAATGTTTCTTGGTGCGTCCAGACCAAGGTGGGATAGTTAAACCACCCCACAGCAGCGATGGATTGTGGGTAATGATTTCAACAATCTTCTCTATTCTGGCCCCCCTGCAGGAAAACAAAAACAATAATGAAAACATGAGGTAAATGAAAGATCTCTGTTCAGGTGTTAAAGTTTTATAGTAATTATACAAGCAAATAACTGAAAGATCATCTGTCTATTTGAACTACAGAGAAAGAAACGAAGACATGATTGATCATGGTAGTTATACACACAACTTGTGCAGCTGTAAACTTAAAGCCTGAAAAAATTCAGGCTTGCATGGGATTCAAAACCCATGACCTCTGCGATATTGGTGCAGTGCTCTATCAACTGAATTATCACGGCAACTGGGACTGGTCACGCTATTAGTTCGTAGTACACTGTACATACGTAGATGGTAAAGATATGTCATAATAATTACTATTAACTAGGAATAGTGAACTTTTATAATTGTCAATATGTTTTAAGTAAGACTTAAATAAAATAAAATTGTCCTAGCTTTCTATCTTTTTCGGTGGGGATTTGGGTGATAGTGGAAGCTTATAAAAACAAATTAAAATTTTAGAGGGAGCTTAAAGAAACTTAAGGAAAGTCGTTTGAATCTACTTTAGGGATAGTGGCATTGTATTCATTAGAAAAAGGAAAACAGAAAAGCTCATTTTTACTTGACATATAGATGCTCCTCTCCACTAGACTCTGAAAAAAGTACATCCAGCTTTTCATCGCCTATAAGTAACAATCACAGATTTATTACACAAGAGAAATGCAAGCTTATAGCCTGTGCATTCAGATTGCATGTGGCTATCTATAAATCAACAAACAGTGGCACCTTGTTAATACAGTCACCAACAGGCTATGGAGATTTGGCCATATTAAACAGGGCTTGGTCAGATTTCATTACTGGCCTACACAGAGCCATGGGGCCCCCCGCTGTTATGGTGTTTACTTATAAGCAAATGTATGGGCGTTTCACCAGGACAAAAAAAGTGGCCGTAATGACAAGGTGACCACATTAACAAGGTGACCATAAGGTGGGATTCCATTGTAACAATATTTTTACAGTCCCGTCAAGACTATCCTCCGGATTTTAACGGGAAAAACGAATTTGAAAAGAAATTTCAACTAGACTGTTGCCTTATATTCTGCGGTACCTGGTACACGTTTAAAGAGATAAACTCCTCCAACATCTAAATAACCCAGGTAAATCAAGCCACGAGCAGCATGATACCGCACTCTGTAAAAGAATACAACACACCTAGTATAAGCAAAGTAGCTGATTTAAAAAATCTAAAGTGTCTACAGAACATGGCCATCAAAGTACACTTTGAAATAAAAAAAATTGCAACGAAATAGTATATCAATGGAATTTCAGAGATTGGTGCTGATCTTAACTCTTAAAAAATAACAGGTCAGAGGACAATTCATCATTTTATATCTTATTACTGGATTTATGAAAACCACCATGTCAATGAAAACTGTGTTCTTCTGCACCAAATGACCTACCGCTTTGATTTCACAACTACTTAAGGCCTCAGAACCACTCAAAATGATGGGAAAAATAGTAGAGGAAAGGAAAATAAGAGTGGAGGAAAGCAAAAATTGACAAATATTTTGAATTTCTTTTGTTTTTGGAAGTTTTTATGCCTTAAGGGCAAGGTTTTCTTTTACACTGTTTTCGTAAATCCACACCGAAATACATGTATTTAGTTTTATTGAAAATCAATTTGAGGCATATTCATCATGATCACTTGAGAGCATAGCTCCTTGATGTTGGATGTTACCTTGCATCTCCATAGCTTAACATCTGTTTAAGGCCGTCTACACCTCCAACCAACTCAATCTACCAAGAATGCAAAAACAAGCAATAATCATTAAGTAATGACGTTACGAAAATCACTCCACTGCTAGAGTTTTATTCAAACACTAGTCCAAAATGACTGATGATTGTTGCATTTGTAAATTTCTATAATGTAGTGAAAGCTGAAAACATGTGTTTTTGGAGTGAAAACTCTGTTTTAAAATACCTCTGGGGTAGAATTGATGGACCCTAAAATTCTGTGATACACTTGCATAATTGGGTATCCAAGAATCTTTAAAATTCACGATTCAATGTCAGTCAAATTCCAACACAAGGATACAATAGTAGACAATTGAACAGGTTAATGATTATTGTGTTAATGTACATTGTGTTGTACTGGCATCTGAGACAACCAAGTACAGGACTTAAATATTGAATAACTTACTTAAGAGCTAGGCAAATGCTAACCTGCATGTGATTGTCCACAGTCATGGCAATATTAGCTAGAGTAGCAACACAGTAAATCACAATTTCAGGGTTACCATCAGTGAGGGTCTCCAGCAGTAATGAAAGTGGCCTACGACAAAATATAGACATGTACTAAGATAGCCAACTGATAATTTTTGTTTGTATAAATTTTCTTACGCCCCACTATGAATTGCCTACACTCCACACTGATCTTTTCAGTTGTAGACATCGGAGCTGGTACGTGTACCCTACCAGTGTGGGGTTGTTAACAAAACGGCAGACACTCCATTTCATTTCAGTGTCTGCGAAAAGGATTTAGACAATTTGGACGGTTTGCATGTACTAGTAAAGCTTTAACACTACCTTGTCTTGCCAAGCTCCACTTGCATCTTTGGATGTATACTGCTTGCCGACAGCATTTTAGTTGCAACTACTCTGGGCATTGTTTTGGAATGCAGGTCCATTAATGGGAGGTGGTTATGACCAAACCCAGGGCTGCAAAGATATATCACAGGCTTATAATTAATTTATTAAATCTTTTATTTGAGGATACTCACAATACCTAGCCTGTGTACATCTGTCCCTCCCCAATTTTTTTGAGGAGAGGGGGCAGCTGTACACAGGCTCACAATATCTTGATGGATGGCAATTTTATCTTCACAAATGAAGACTTGGGGCAAGGAATAAGAAGTTAGTGTTGACTATTCCCACCTTCCCCACCCCAACTCCTCCAAACATCTCATTTATGATTCAGGGAACTACAGAACGAGAATTCTGTGTGTACCTATATAGAGGAAATGAATGATCTCCATCTGCTGAGCTTCCCATGCTACAAATGCTATTCTTTTTCTGCATCATATACCCGCCGTGTGGCTGCCATACATCTGACCGTGCATCAGATGCACCAGAGTTGTTCCTCTGTATGGAACCTTTTCCAGCTACAATGGGAGACATTTCTCTGGGACGTTCGTCATATGAACTCTGACTACATGTGCTTCTCTTACGATATCGTTGTCTGTCGGGGTTGCTTAGCGGATAAGGTGGTGGTGAATCGGTCTGTCGCAGGTCAAAAGCACCACTGTCCACATCACTGATCTGCAGCAAGTTAAGCAGAGGTTCCAGGGGAATAGTCTTCAGAGCTGTGGAGAATTCTTGATCATTGTTGAAATCCAAGATACTTTGAAGTATTGACAAGCATGTGCTCTGAAAAACACAATCATAGTGGCCATTTTTTTTTACTGTTATCTTAAGGTTTATGACAATACACCAGATGAATAATGGCTTTCACAGCCACAACAGGTTTAAAGTCAATTAAAAAAAAGATGGTCTTTTAATTTCTTGACACAGACATTTCCACCTATCCCTGATAGTGTTTGCTCTTCCAGCTATCACACCATAAAATTTGTTAAGCCTTTGTTACTTTGGCATACCACTAGTGAGTTTTATCTAATGGTTTAGGAGTAGGGGACTCCTCTACATTATAAACCAAAGGGCAGTCAGTGTTAGACTACACGAAACAACTACAAATAAATAAAGAATTAGGAGAACAAGTTGTAAGAACAAATACATGTTTTAATCCCTCATTCTAAAATATTGCATTATTTGGCTTCAACCTTTACTAATCTAAATAAAATAAAACATGCTGACGTAATCAAAGCAATATAACGGAAATAATATTGCAAAGTTCCAAACAAAGCAACAACATATTGTACCTGAACAGGTTCTTGACTGTCGACCAATTTTAAAACTGTCTCAATGAGTCCGGCTTCTACTGATCTTTTGCGACTATCTGCTCCTTCAAGCTAGATGGAAACAGGAACACATTCAAATGATTTGAACACAAAGCTATGCACCAGAATACTCTTGGCATTTTTTTAAGCTTAGTCAGGAGTATTCTGTCAGAATGAAAACAAAAACTGTGAAATATAAACTGTCCTTACGAGCAAGAAGCAATATAAAGATCTGATAAGAACTACTTGTAGTTGCTCAGAGCCCCAGGGTACAAAAAGAATGTCTGGTATTCTACGCTAAATATCTGACTGTAAACTTCATGGCTGTTTAATGTAACAGAGCAAAGTTTGTTTGTAAATCTTGTGGTTCACCACAGTGTTTGTTCAATTGACAAAAATACTTTCTCAGACTTCTTAACATTATTCATCACATCAGACGTGCGGAGTGATATGATCTAGTTAAAATCAAACTGACAGAGTCAGAAGCAGAACAGCCATTCTGCATGCGACTTTATCACTTATGATCTAGTGAAAACGGGATCATCAGAGTCAGAAGCAGAGGCAGAAGAATGAACCAATCACAATGTTCCATTCTGCGTCTTGTGATTGGCTGGTTTTCTGGTGCTGCTTCCGACCCAGACAATCTAGGTTTTATTGTCCAGACCAGAAATGACAAATACCTAAATGGAACCAGAAGAAATGGAAACATTCAGATTCTTCAGACTTGACCTTATGACTCTGCTTATGACTCCAATGTTTGGTTTTCACTGGGTTGTAAGCTCTCTTAAAACTCCAACTATGACTTCGATTCTGACTCTGTTACTATTGAAAACCAAACTTTACAGATCACACTATCCAGAAGATAGTGAAGTAAATCCATTAACACTTATGTATAGGACAGAGATTCAATATCCGTTTGTTGATCATTTTACTCACATTAAACAGATTGCCAATTAGCACTGCAATATGGTTGTTAATCACAGTTGAACCAGAGTCCATGTGAGCTAAGCTGATGAGCTGTCCAGATGCTTTGGGAAGACACAGATATGCCAATAAACTAGAGTGACATTCAGGATTGCCTGACAGGAGGACTACTGGTTCAAGTGCATCAATGACAGACTCTTCACCTCTCATGTAGTTGGAGCCTGTGCTAATTAAGGAACTTTCCTCGCATTCCGATGCGCTTCTTTGACAACTCTAACAACAGAATAAAAACCAGAATATTACTACAGTGACCACCAAAAGCCTGTATGAAAAAGAAACAAAGAAACAAAATAGATTAAACCAATCACAACCCATTTATTAAGTTGCACTGCATGTCCTATTGAACCTGTTGAAGAGGGCTAATCTTTGTTTCCTAAGATGTACAGATAATACCCGGTAGTAAGATAATATTGACAATGAGCACATACCACAGAATGATCTGACTCCATGCTAGGTTGCCGTACATTTGAAAGACTCCTTCCTATTCCTTTTATTTGGTTGGCTTCTTCAGTGAGCCCTACATCTTCAAAAGGAGTGACATTGCCAAGAGAATCTTTAGGTTCTGCTGCTGTATCCAATTTGTTGACATTAGGTTCTGTATTGTCACCAAACTGGATGAGGTCTGAAATTGGTCTTTTCTCTTCCATGGATTTTTTCTTAGGAACAAATGGAGACAATAGATTGGATTCGGTAGCATCAACAATGGGCAATGATACAAAGGAATTTCCTTGAGAATCAGAACCACCAACATCTGCTAGAAACTGGAGAGATGTGATCACTGCTGGTCTCTGCTCTGGAGTTTCTTGATCAGGAGCAGATTCAACTCTTTCCTCTTCTGAGTTTGATAGTTGTGTTTCAGCATTGATGCCACATGGAACATGACCATCCTCAGTTGCTGTGCTATCCACAGACTTTGTAACATTGGCTCCTTCTGAGTCTGTTTGTTTAGCAACTAATTGCCGTTGTTCATCAAGAGTCCTTTGGTCATTTGTACCTACATCAACACTCTGTACTTGATCCTGGGTGGTTTTGTGAAAACTATACAAGCGTGTGAGGACTCCTCTTTTAGTATTGGCTGAGGAAACAAATAAATAAATTAATTAAAGAATTGATTCATTAATTAATACACAAATAAGGTTTTCTATCAAACTTTAGTGAATCGGAGATCTGAAGCCATAAACCCTGGCATTTTTGCCAGGTTTTTTTTGTCATTTTGTGAACACCCTTGCTATTACTCAATCCTCCTGGGTGGAGGGAGGCACTCTACGTTAATAGCTTTATCCAAGAGCAGTGTAAAAGACCTGAACGCTCAAACAAAAAATATTTGAGTGGATATTCAATACACTAACCATTAGACCAACACATCTCCTATATGCTATTTATAAACAGGAGTTTTGCCTTACCAAGAAGAGGACTCAAAGTTCTTGAGAGATGAATGCTCTCAGATCTTTTTATACAGTATTTTCCTCGCAATGTCTCTGGACTACCACGTCCTCCTGATATCGAACACAAACTTGAGGAGCGTCTGTGTTGAAACAATCCTCTCCGCAAGGCAGTTACTCTCTCTGTTGTGGGAGAATGGACAGCAGACTTGGATCTAATGCTAGCACTAGTTGAACTTTGGTTGATTGATGATGCTCCAGAATTTGACCGGGACTTTGTGATGTCTGCAGCTGCAAAAGCCTCACAGGCTGACTGAACAAGAAGTCTCTGCATCTCTTTTAGCTCCTGTTCAGAATTTGCAACAAAAAGAGAATGTCACTTAATATAAAACCCTTGGAGGGGTACAGTGTAAGTGGTTTTTACAGTCAGGTAAAATGTTTTGAATGGAACTTCCTTACAAGAAAAACATTCCTCGCGATGGTCAAACCAGGCTAGCAAAATTATCCTCACAGGCAGCTAATTTACACAGTGCCAGGCTCTTAATGAAACCCCTGTTGTTGGTCTGTAGAACAAGAGAATTAATGCCTTTACCCTGCTCAAAACACAACCAAAAGTCACCTAATTGTCTCAGATCATACAACATGAATAAACCAAAATTGGGTGTGGCACTATGATCCCCCCCTCCAATCCAACTTACCCTGCCACACCCAACTCCAAGCATACAACTTAATTCACAGCACTTGGAAATGGATAAAACCATACCGGTTCTAAGTCGACTGGTCGCACCCCATGGATATTGTTTTCATAGATTCTTGCTCCATGTTCCACTAAAAGGAATGACACTTCCAGCTTGCTCCTATGTCCAGCAGACATGTGCAGAGGTGTACAACTACAGATAAAGGTAGAAAATAAGAACAATTATAACATAGCTAGCAGAGCCGCACAATCAAATTCAGTATACGTAAGCGTGCTCCAAATCCCGATAGTGCACGCTGATAGCGTGAGCAAATCGCTTCGCCA
>OMLO01004241.1_pt1 | contig 11950 bp, 12 predicted proteins | sample 1674811 | NCBI WGS metagenome assembly OMLO01 (sample SAMN06265003, study PRJEB25207) | coral metagenome | isolation source: Coral host | place: Mexico:La Bocana,Puerto Morelos, Mexico | collected 2008-11-13
TGTAGAAAGAAGGACACGACCGTCACTGTTCTAAACATGCCGTGCCAACCACACCTACCCACTTTTACGAATATATAGTGGCCTCAGTGAGAACCACATCAATATCATGATCGTCGCCGTCGTCGTCGCCGCCGTCGTCGTCGTCGTCGTCGTCGTCGTTGTTGTGAGCAACAAAAACAGAAACAGCAACAGCAACAGCAACAACCCCACCGCCACCACCATTAACACCAACCAACCATTCATATTTACATTGCAGTGAATAGATTAGTCACTGGGAGTCCGGTGACTATGATGTGAATGGTTTGTCGACTCATCGAATACAGTAAGGCAATGGCTTTTCTAGAATGTGTTGTTGAAAAACAATTCCTAGCGTGTTTCTTTTGGTCTGGAATAGCAGCCTAAAAGATGGAAGGCATTTCCAAACCCTGAATGTTTTTTGAGACTCATTGGCTTTATGATCAGCTTGCAGGTGTCAACTGCGGGAATGCACCCTGCATGCAAACCCCAAAGTCCACTAAAAAGAGTCCATAAAAGAGCCTGTTTCCAAGACAATTCTTCACCCTGCGTGTTTTCGTTTCACCAAAGATTGATCCAAAGGATATTCCTTGTTGGCCTGCATCTTTCACCGAGTCAGAATATCCCAGCATAACTTCTTGCTTTCCCTGGCCGGACAGATCATATTCCAACAAAAACAGGTCACCAAAACATTTATGTGCCTCTCACTTCGAAGGCTACGATCATAAGAAACTGCAATGCCTATCTCACATGATATGGTCTCACCTGTGGAGAGCCTCTGGTGCTTTCTCACCCTTAATCCGCCTGCACGTGGGTCTTGTACCACGGCACGCTGAGAGCTGCATCGATGACTTTTGGAGCGTTGATCAGGTCTTCCCGTGTCTCGAAGAGCGGGGCCACGCGCATGGGCTGCTTCACACCTGACAGACAAAATGTGGCAAATGAAAAATCCGATAACCTGTTTGGAAATCAAGTACTTGAACTTTGGGACCACATCAAAACCCCAGTCATAGTATGGTGCTTGTAAAATGATATGTAGAGTAGGCCTGACTACTAACTTGCAGAGATCCAGCATCTCAAACGTCCCCAAAAACTGTGGCCTTTTTCACTGACCTCTGTCGATCTCCTCGTGTTCACCCTTGGTAAATGTCGCGAAGTGCTTGAATAGTTATCTTAGATCGTAGGCAAGTTGTGGCCCTTTTACCAATGACAAGTTCATACAGGATTTACTGACCCTCCAGTTTTGTAGCTACTCATGATTTCTTGCATGACCATCCAAGTCTGCACAACTGAACACTTAACCCGAAACTTTCCCTGGCCCATGGGTGAGCCTCCAAGCTTCTGCAGCAAGCAGACTGCCAAGATGTCTGAGGTGGCCTTAAGAATTTCCCAGGCAAGGCTTTCCCAAAGGCACAAACCCAAAACGGGAAGGAACATGTGGCAGTAGTTCAACTAAAGCTGACAAACGGTTCAGGGTTTCCAAAACTGTGTTTCCAACATGTTGCGAGTTTTTTCAAAGGATCCAAAACCATAAAACCATCTTCTTTTAGTTGCGAATATGGATCTCCATCCATCTCAGACAGGGTACCCCAATTCATGCTCAGGCTACTTAGTTTCTGAAGATGATGCTGAATTGGGAGGATCAACTTTGGAGGCACCAGGAAAGCCTTTTTTTCCTGGTGGGGCCGTTTGATTTGAAGGGGATTTTCGGGCAGTGGCACGATCCTTCTTCCTTGCTCCCACCCATCAAATAGATAGACAGATCGAAAGGTTAACAAACAAACATAGAGATCTAGGCATTCTTGTGCAAATTTGCGAATTAACGAACAAATAGATACTGCACAATGATGGACCAACGACCCACAGCGTCCAACCATTGCAAGCTACTCCCACGCCAAGACACGCGGGACATGGAGATCACATAGGCACCCAACGCTTCGCTTGGAAGCTCAGAGATGATCTCAGGACACAGCAGTGGCTCCAAAACCCTTAATTTGTTGCTTGGTTTTTCAGAAGGATCCCGGCAAACAAGGTTGAGAGTTTATAATCTATATATTCCTAGATATCAGTAATGGCAGAATGGTCTAGAGTCTAGCAGGGCATGGGGCATGCCATGGTTCTTCATCAAATCAAAGGGCAACCCGGAAGGAGAAACAGGAAAGGATGAAAAGAAACCCTGGGCTGTGCGGCTGCTCTACTCATGTAATATCGTATATTTTGTATATGTGGTGAGTATGAAGAGTCTCGCAATCCTGTTTTCAGGCAATACAGCTGTGATTGGCTTAGATGGTCACAAGACACCAGGATAGTGATGAACAGGAACAGTACAAGAGGAACACTTCGTTCTGGCTATATAAGCTGAAAAGATGCTACGAAGCTTCTATCTTGTTGTTTTTGTTTTGCTGTATGCAACCGAGCTGATGGAACCCAATTTCAATCAAGTACAGTCAAAGAAATATATCCATGTATATAAATGCGCAACCTCTTCTCAACTTCTAAGTGCCTTATAGGTGTCCAAGATCTCCTTGACGATGTCACTCATGGGCATGTCCTCTGGCAGCAATGGACGCTTGGACTCAATTTCCTGGCGTCGGACCCAAGTTCGATGCGAGGTATCGAGTGATGTGGATGATATGGAGTTTCCTTTAAAATCATGTCACCCTGAAGATAGACCGACTAGCAGGAAAGCCCTACCTTTGAACGGGTACGGGTGCTTTAGATGGTGGAGAAACTGTTGCACAAATGGACAGAAGCAACTCCGACCTGGAATGTCAACCTTTACCATGACGGAATAGTTTGCTTTTAGCAGGATTGGACTCGCGGGCTGTTTTTTGAAACCACGAGACCACTAAAACTGGATAACAAGACAAAGACCCTTCACACACACGGTTTGAGCACCCCAATGTTTAATTCTTCCCCTTTGTACGCACACCAAAGTCATTGATTCCCCTTCATGCCTGAATTCTTCATGCCCTCCCCCCTTTTTGGGTGAAACTCCTTCTTGTTTCTTCCTACTGCATTCCTTCACTTTTTTCGAGTGAAACTAAAAAGCAAGAGAAATGTGGGCAACAATTTTCATGCATTGTAACTTTGTACAAATGACTTTCCTTTTACGAACATGGCCCGCCGAACCATTAAAATCTCAACAAATAGGCATCATTCTGCGGGAACCCAGGCACCTTCACCAACCAGTCGCAACGTTCCTTCTCCGTCCATTCCTTAGCTTTCAAAGTTTCAAAACATGAAAGCTTGTGTATATAAAGCCAGAACTTTTGCCCAACGCACATCGGTTGTTATTTTTTCCCTCTTCTTCACGGTGGACATCCTTTACCTGAGCATGGCTGGCTCTATAAATAAAAATGTCTCAAAGAAAAAAACTTCCACCAGTGAAAACAGGGGCCAAGTTATACTTACAGGATCTCATTCTGATGTCCTCCCAAGACTGCCGACAACATGAATCTTCAGTCTCCACCTGATACAACGAGCAAGAGGTCCTACCTGCCTGACCTCGACCTGCCAGTAGCGTGCCCAAGGCACACTGAACTTTCCCAGGTCCAAAAAGCTGGTCAAGGTGTCCATCACCTGCACCCAAGAGTGAACGGGGTGGCCTGGTGGTCCGGGTGGCTTGACCCATTCAACTTAGGATGAGTCGCAATCAAAATCATTCAAAATCAGAATATCGATACACAGCTGGGTATGTTAGAGAGATCCATTGTTGTTTTATACAAAGGGAGGTCATTTTTTCTAGATAGAACATGGTGGATTCGTCGTGGATGAAATATTTTATTTAGCTTTTATGGCAACATTTTTTGAAAAAAAAAAATCTAGCCCTTGGATACATCTCGCAGTACACCTATAGTCAGGCGCCAGCTCTCCCGCCAAGTTGACAAATCACTCGGTGCCAGCACTTCGACCAGTCAACGCACTTGAAACAACACTTTGCACATCAAGTGTGCAATCCTGGCCACATACAGTATTATGTCGAATTCAGTTCTGCTTCGTGGGCTCGGCTCAGGGCCCATGCATGCTATTTACATTGAGACTTCCGGCTCCCCTCTCCGATACAACTGTCACCGACTCTTCCCAGGCCTCAGAGTGACGATCCGATTCCTGACGCACGTCCAAGCAAGCCATGCCTCAATCGGTGCTCCAAGTTGCAGAGACATGCATCTGTTGTTTGCCAGAGAGAGAGAGAGAGAGAGATTGAGTGCCAACTTTCTTTCCTACAATCAATTGAGAAGTTGACAATGCAATCTATACATCAAAAAGAAAACTCTGCAATATACCCAATAGACCAGCATCTCCACTCCCTTCGTGCCCCAAGGTACTAATGCCGAAGGTCCGCACGCGACGGATGAGATCCAAAAGGCGTCCGTTAGCCACGATCTCGTCGCCACTTTCGATCAAAGAACCTCCGAGTGTCGTCATCTCCCCAGTTTTGGCTCGGCACAGCAAATTGGACCATGAGATTTCTTAGGTACCGGTGGTACTGGTGTTGTCCCCTCCAAGTGGAGCCAATGCATTAGAGATGAGGCATTGGCATGGTCGGGGCGCAAATTGAGCACCCATATCTGTCGTGTTTTTGGTCGGTTGCAACAAAATCTATGGGTTGGCCCGAGTGAAAATATCATTTCTGTAGTGATTTGAGTGTTTCCCGTTCAGCACCAAAACATTTCATCTGGCTTCACATAGCTTGTAAAAACAAAAAACTTTCAGAAATCTGAACACCAAATAACATCAATTGATGAGTGGAAAGGGGCTTAGACTTGCGAATCATGTTTTGTCGGGCAAGCAAAAACGCAGATCTTAAGAGGATCTCCCTTCTTTCGCTCTGGCCATGAAACAGGGTTGAGAATTTCACCCAGATCAAAGCTTTCAAAAAGTGTTTAAGAGTTACAGTATATGGCTACTGGATTCATTTTTGGACTGTTTCTTCAGGAAGCTCCCCATGCTGAGATGAAAACACTCCCCTCAATCAAATGCCAGGTGACGGTACATGACCTCCAAGGGGCGCGCCAACTCCTGTTGCGAACCCCGTTTTGGCTGTTTTCGGATGCTTCAAGATTCAAGGATATAGGACGAATCGAAACCTGGCAAACCTGGCAGCTACTATTTTTCATCCGGAATGACAACCCCAGTCCAAGAATGAATCTGAGTTTTATCTCAAATACTAGCCCTGCCGTTGGAACAAACCATTGATAAAAGGTTCCAAATGCTGCTCACACATACACTTTTGGGATCATTTGGGTGGCGTATACGAAGACCCATCGTGACTCAAACTCGGGAAGACGATTCTCACCTTGAGAATTCATGTGCTGCGATTCCTTTTGAAGCCAATTGTGGAAAGAAGTTGTGACCAATGACATCTTGGAATTTGGTGCTGGCCACAAAGTAATTATGGTGATTTCGTGTGGCCCCGGAGTCAACCAACAAAAGTGAAAGATAGCCCACTCTTTCTCAACATGCATACAACTGCTGGAGAAAGGACTATCCACTTGTCATCCACCCATGTTTTGTCTCAAGGATCTGATCAGATACAAAAATTGACTTATGAGAGTCGATTCCAGGCACCTTTTAGGCCTCACTATGCTTTCAGTGTCCACAGTGCGCCTCAACACTGGTAATGACCTCCTTCTCGAAATCAGGATCGTTCGGCTTACCGAGATACAAGGCCTGGACTCTGGAAGGCTATCTGGTAGTTTCTTTGCTCTCATTATCTTCCCATGTTTGGAGCTTTGAAACTGGATGCTCAATGATGCCCAAGAAAGTACCAAAGTACCCAAACTAACCAGAATCTGCCAGAAACCCCTTCATTTCCATCACCAAGATCTTATCCAAGAAAGCGACAACAAAAGTTCCAACAACTTCCACCTCCATGGACACTTTTGTTCGCCAACATCGTCGACGGATGGCCATGAGCAAACGTCGGTAGGGCTCATCCTGACAAGTTCTGCTGCAGCTTCATCCCACGGGTAGCCAGTATCCATGTGTCAAACCCACAAGCACTTTCTTAATGCGGTGTGTCCCTGTAACAGTATATCTTTTTGCAAAACATACCTGTCCCACTGGCCCAACGGTTCTTGTAACCACTGAATTGTTGTGACAATGACTGCAATGACATCCAAAAAACAAAAAAAAATCCATCATTTCCACCCAACGGTCGATCACAAACCCGTCCTCTGCCACGCCGGTGTGGAAGTTCCAGTGCACTCCGCTGCGTGCATCGGGGCGACAAACCTTGGAGCCTGGTGCTGAGGAGGCCCACATTGAACTCACAGCTTCCACCTGGGCGGCTCCCTTGTGACAAGTTGCACTGAAGGATAGTCGGCTAGAGTCGGCTAGTCAATCAGTTGAAACAAACCCTAAAGTTCCTAAAGTCATTTCACCCAACTCAGTTCTGTAGAAGTCCCCAAAATCACCAAGCTGCTTGGGGTATCTCAAATGAAGGCACTGTGCCTACCAAGGTGCTTATTCAGGAGTACCTTCATTTTAGGTACATTATCCGAAAAGGCTGAGTACAGAGGATCAACTGATGAGACCTCATCTGGGCTTGATTGTGATGGCGATGGTGCCGCTCCACTTGAAACTCATGCAGTCAAGGTCAGTCAGGTTGCGATAATTCACACAGACCCAGACCCAAGGTGCCTCCGCTCTCATCTCATCATTTGTCTCACCCTGCATACCTCTGATGACACGCTGGAAAAGCATCGAATCAAACAGGCACCAGTAATGATGGTTGCAGATTTCCTTTTTCTTCAATAGAATCATTTCCTCTTCTGGCAAATCATGTCCCTGTTGTTGCCTGAGGTTGTGTAACTTGCCGTACCCTGGTACCCTCACTTGGAACCCTCCAGGGAACAACACGACAGGGACTTTCTCAGTCAAAGGTTGCCAACTCATGTCACCATTGGCAGCATCTGTGCACTGACGGCAGGATACATGGGTAACCTTTGCAAAAGAAAAACTGATCAGAGTTCAAAATCCTTGTGCCATTTCATTCACTGTATAGTCCAGACACAATTGGGTAGTACAGATGTTACAGTGTATTAGATTATATGCAAGCATTTTGGCCACTGCTCAACTTCAATTGGACATAGATATATACTTCCATCTTGGAGAATGGAGGTATGGTACGATCGAACTATAGCAATGCAAGTGTCAATAGGACTTACAACCCCAAGTCTACATTCAAAACAACTATTGCCAAGGCAGTGTAAAACAGCAGGCAATCAGGCAATCTATGCAAAACAGATGTCGCTGTGGGTGGCAAGTTACTCAGCTCATAGAGCAACTCATCAACCTCCCGGTAGTAGAGCTCGACGATACGCCAACGGAGCAGAGTCACGACCTGTCTAGCTAAGCAAGCTTTAGCCAGAAGGCAGGCATGGGAGGGTTGGAGGTGACATGCAAAAATCACTCACTGTTTGCCGCCAAAATGATGTACAACGTCCCCATACCTTCAAAACGGCATCTTTAGGTATGGCCATTTTGGGACCAGTAGCAAACATGACCTAGGTGGAGGTGAGTTTTCCGACTGTCATCGATGGAAACCGGAAGTTCACTGGAAAACAGAAAACGACTCTTGGAGTAGTTTGTCATCAATTGCATCACACCAGAACTCTTGACCAACAATGCAATCATCCAGGTAGCAAGGGGGGTTCAAATAAAACTGTCTAGGTGCACGGAAACCCGGAAACCTGAGGGGCTTCACCATCCACTCACAATGGTACCAGATGTTCAATGGCCTACATTTTAGAATTATAATATCCAGGTTATTCAGGGGTCAATAAGCACCCCTCATAAGCAGGACATGATATAAGTAGACAGGCGTGTACAATTGAAAAATGCCAGTGAGACGTGCGGAACGTGAGTATGCAAGTGCTAAGCACCAAACCGATTGATATGCCTAGCTCAATATCTGTTTCTATCAGACCACGGTATCTTCGTTGCCCCGCCTTCTTGGTGACCTCCCATGTCACATTGGGATTGCCATCGCGATCTCCACCCATCCAGCTGCTCATCTTCAGAAGGGATGCCTGAAGGCGCCGTTGGGTCACGACTCCTTTTAAATTAGATGACCCAAGTTTGAAGGTACTCCAGCGATATGGTTGGGACCTCCTTGAGGTGGTTGGTTCCAAGATGGTTGTTTCACCAAATTGTGACCCCTTTTTTGGCGTCGAAAACAACAAACAAAAGGGCAACTCTCCAGAATGCAGCAAACGTTGGCCGTTGTTCGTTGATTTAAGCATTTTTCAAGTTGACATAAATTGAAGAACTATGGAAAGAGACAAGAGGTTCTGACCTCCCACAACCTCCTTCCAAAACTCAAATTTTCCACTTGTATCTCTTGTTTATTCCTCTTCAAAGCAGCTTCTTTACTTGGCACCCCAACAGTAGCAATAAGCCCTAAAAAGTCCAACACATGTCGAAATCCCTCCATCAAGCCCCAAAACACAAACACAAAAAGTAGAGTTGCAAAAGTGTTCCAACAAAAAAAAACTTTCAACCTTTCCAAGATGCATCGAAGGGCAACTCCGCAGCACCGATGCGCTTGAGGCATCGGTCCAAGCGTCGGTAGTGCTCCGGCACCGCCTTCCACACCGTCTCCTTCAAATGGGATCAAATCGGTACCAAGATGTACCAAGTCGGTCACACGGTGTCAGGCATACGTTGTTAGTGGAAACCGTTTCAATCCTCTTTTCAAATTGGTCTTTGTAGTACCGAAAAGGAGTGGTTTGCAATGGGACCAAGTCAGGAAAGCCCCGTGCCTTGCTGTGGCTTCATGTACCCACTGCTCACGTTCGAAAATGAATCGATTATTCTTTCACAATGTCACAACGCAAGAACATCCTCCAGAGAAATCAAGACGGAACAGAAGCAGAACACTAAAAACAACTTTCACATATGACTTGTCGCAATATTATGATCATGCTTTTGAGTTGAGTTCTCTTTCTGACATGTCGTCCCCACCGCTCTCACCCGACCCACCGATTAAGCGCTCCTCAATGACCAGCATGCCATTTCGGGCTTCGCCTCATTTTGTGAAGCTTTGTCATGGACCCTTCTGGTTGGCGGCGAAAAGTGTGGAGGTGGGAAAGCTTCAAAGCTATGTAAGGCACGTAGAAAACGTGGGTGTAAAGAATTGATGAACAGCGATGAATTCCGCGAGTTCCATGTCAATAAAAGGGGAGGGGGGAATAGTACCTGAGTGCACAAACTTTGCTAACATAGCACCTTATGGTTGGTTGCTAAGACAGCCCCTTTAAAAAAGGTTTTTTTTTCAGGTGCTAAATTATCTTCAGAGGGAGAGAGAGAGAGAGACCATTTCAATGCCAACAGCCTACCCAGCTCCGACCACGCCTTCAGGGGTAGGCCTGGTGCGACGCACGGTGTTGGTGCGCCAGCAGCTCCACTGGATGGCCTCGAGTGACTTGAGAAGGTATATAACTAAAATTTTAAAACGAAGGATTCTTCCTTATTCATCGGATTTTTCATCTCTTAGCATTGCATGCAACTTCGACCTGAACACTGCCACTGACAGAACTACATCCGCTCTACAACTTCAAACTCTGCACAATATCAATGAACCCATGATGGATACCGAAGGTAATCATGTGCTGTAAATGCTTTGTTTACATCCCATTCGAAGGAGTCCAAATTATTTCACAGTTGGGATGACCATCCTTGTAATTAGTTTCGGGTGTCAGGACCATCGGACAGTCCTGATTTTCAGCTAAACAGCTTTATATACCACCTGCAACATTTCATTTCATCCACTTGCCCCATCCACACGAAAGCCTTGATCTTGTCATACAATTGGACCAGCTGCCCTGGTGTCAGCTGATCCTTGCCATCATGGACCTGTGCAAGGATATACTCTAATGGCAGCGGAGAAAAAATAAGTGAGGGATGGGATGGGTATCCCTGAGACAAAGAGAGGGATAGAGGATGAATGCTCCATGATGCTCCATGTTTTCCTTGAGGATGAGAATAATTAGGACGAGGATGATTCTGATGATGATCCGCATCGATTTATGACTACCAATCTGATCATCTGACTACATTGTCATTATGATGATAATTGCCTAATTGGCCTGTCTCGAAACTTATGCCCACAAAGAAAGAGGCAACCCATCCCTGGTGTCCAAGTTTGACTCAGCCATTTGAGACTGTTTAGGTTGTAGATAGTTGGATATTGCTTCCGATTCAATGTGGGCAGAGTCCAGAGCAGCCTTCTCAATCACTGATTTGATTAAAAGGAACCGGAAAATACCAAGCTGATGTAGCACATCAAGCAACCCAGAGTCACTCAAACTCCAAAGGTGTGACGATTTCAATCCACATCAATAAATTGCATTTGGGAATGTCCGGGTCATCTTCTCGAGCTTTTGCCATCAACAAGGCTGTATACGTGTGTGTGTGCACTCACAATATACTATAGTAACACTATCGGATAGATTTACATGATAGTTGATGAATAAATCATTGAATAATTCAAATCCAAAAGCAGTTGCCACTCCCAACAGTCACGCTTCACCGCATATTCTACCTTGTACTCCCCACCCGCAACCGCCGGAGCCCTTCCCACATCCCAGACCTTCATTTGCTGCAGCATCTGCTCGTGCTTTTTCAAGGCACTTCGGCGTTGGGCCTCAGTGGGATGCGCTGTCAGCACCAACTCGATCTTCTGGTTGATCACGGCCTGAAAATTTTCGCGCGGTGAAAGGGTCCCAGAAAGATTGACTTGAAGAGTTCTTCAAAAATGAAGGCGCACATTAGACTCCTTAGACATGAAAACAAAGAAAACTAGGGCCTTACCAACTGCGAGTGCTTTTTTTGTGTCACCGACGGGCCACAAAACTTGACGCGGCAGACATTTGCCTCGCGGATGGCGTCGGGCTTGATGCCTTTCTGAACCAGTTTCCTCAGGAAAAACTGTTTGATGAGTCGACATGAGTAAACTCCATTTCGGTCCTTCTCGTGCATTGAGGAAATAGACTATTACCTACAACACTTTCTGGGCGTCAATGCTCTCATGGTAAAAACCAATCATTTGCATTACCAGGGCGTTAGATTTCTCTTTTCACTCAATTCTGAGTGGTTAGCTCAACAATCTGAATTTGAACTTCCCAATTGTGGGCCGCACAAGTTGTTTCGGATAGCTTTCCAGCCGCAGACTCAAGATCTCTCAGTCATTGGCCACTGTTACAAAAATATTCACCTTCTTAAATGACAATCACCCTTGCACCGAATTGAAGAGTAACCCTTTTTAGAATGGGCCGGGTCAAGATGTCGCCCATCGTGTTTTGCTCCAATCAAACGGAAACCAGCTTCCAGACCCAAACAGAAACGCCAGGAAAGCGTCTGGAAGGTTCCGATGAAGCTCACGACAGAGGAGTCCTTTTGGGAAAGCTGGCCACCGAAAGCAGCCAAAACGGGCTTCAAAGCCGCTTATCAATAATTTCGTATTGACTTTTGAAGCAAAATGATAATAGATAATTGCTGATATATGTCTTTGTGACACATTGTTGATGGATATCTCAAAGGCTGCCACATCTATAGCCTATAGCCATGAATCCAGCCCAAACAGAGCAGCAACCATGGCACCTCTGTGTTGGTAACGCCTTGCACCTCTGAAGAGACTGAGGTCTTAAAAGTGCGAAGACGATGATGTGCCTCAGCCAAACCTGCCTGAGTTGGGTGGAGCGAGTGGGGGTACAGTAGGGTGGGCTTGTCTACCTGGTTGGATGAATTGATCATGTTTGATATTTGCGGTTCGCATTTGCAGCATGACAGCATGGAGAAGATTTTCAGCTGAAAATAGAAGACTGCAGCTTTTGGCATGAAAGGGATAGAAATGGATGAGATGGTATTGTAAATTCAAGAAAGCTTGAGAGAGGTCCAACAAATATGGGATATTTGGGGTTGGTTGGAG